>MDTG01422924.1_pt1 | contig 13190 bp, 13 predicted proteins | sample 811421 | NCBI WGS metagenome assembly MDTG01 (sample SAMN05326645, study PRJNA326480) | marine metagenome | isolation source: seawater | place: Pacific Ocean: South East | collected 2011
AGTGATGAAGAATAGTTTTAATTGGTTGATCTCACTTTTATCTGGATAATTTTTTAATATAAAGAAAAAATATTCTTCAGCGTTTTTTCTTTCTGCATCATCAAAATTTGGATATAAATTTGAAAAAATTATTTTAAAGCTTTTGCTAATTCTTTTATCCATAGTTTTATGATAGCTACAGAAAAAGAAAAAAGTTTAGTCGCCTGATGCTTCATGCAAGGTGAGATTTTATATTCGTCGCAAAATAGATACATAGATTTTACCAATAAGTCATATAAGACAGTTCTTTTTAGGTAAATATAAAATTAGTTTTGCGACTCAATAAGGAATAATTTTTTTGTGTATATTTAACTTATATGAAAAAATTTATACTCATAATATTATTACTTTCTTTCTTTGCAATGATAATTATCCTCGTTGGAGGATCTCAACAAGCTGATATCAATCAACAAGAATGGTGTAAGGAGGCTTATGAAATATTATTTGCTGTTTATGACGGACAATATACAAATAAATTGACAGAAAGTGAAATTAACACAATAGATTTTCTTTTAGATTCCTATTTTGAAGCTTATCAAATAACGATTGGAGAGGAGTGGAATTCAGGCGTAGTAATTTGGCAAATGTTTATAGTTTCAACTCCAGATGATATTTCGAGAGCATTAGCTGAAGAAGCTGTTGAAAATTACAATAAAGTATACGGCAGATCATATGAATTAGGTAGTAACAAGGAAGGCGCTATTAGTGAAACGTTTCTAATGCAAAAATTTCTCTTAGAATATACCGGTAAGACAAAGCCATTAGAGTTGTGTAAAACTTGGGAAGAATTAAATTAACTTGGACGTATGAAGAAATTAATAATCATTCGCTAATTAGGGGAATAATCAAATATACAAGAAAAACTGAAATTAAAATAATGAATAAAAATAGAAATCTAATTCGAATTTTCAAAAAATAAACTTCTTCCCTTAAATCGTCAATTGCCTTTTGACCGTACTCTGGTAACAAGTCTGACATTATAAATAGCGCTCTTCTTGGTAGATTTTATAAACTGATATGAGCTGTGTTAAATAAACAGGTAGCGATATCAGATAAAAATATGGAATTTTCTCTTGTAGTAAATATAAATAGAATATTCCTGTGCTGAATGCTGTAAATATATACCATATCCACTTAACGTAAAAATTTTCATTTTGAAAGTTAATAAGAACAAATGTTGCTAAAAGAATTCCCATACCTTGTCCCAGTAGGCTTGCAGTATCATAAGGATAAGCAGACCAGTAAATGAGTAGACCAATTACTCTCCAAACGATATGTATTTTAAATATTCTTTCTGTAGATAAATTTTTCAAATAATCCAACCCTACTTCCTTTTATTTGCTTCAAGCATTGCATCTACAATGGTTATAAAGAACAAAATCCAAATTAATGAACTACTATAATCTAGTAAAAAATAAGCCCATATTGGAAAAAAAACAATTACTCCTGTAAATGTAGCTCCTAGAGCCCAACCAATTCCCTTTATTGTTAATAGCGCAATAAAAGATAATATCAAGTATGCAGCGGATGCTATATATCCAATTATTCCCATAACTTATATGATAGAAATATTTTAAGTAATTTTTTACTTTTTATGGTTAACAACCAATAAGACTCAAATCCAAGGTTGCTTTTTGTTGATTCGTTAAATAATCAGAAAATTCAGGACTATTAAAGGCCTCTAGCATTGCGCAAGCTAAATCCTGCCCTCTTGATGCAGCTTCTTCAAGTTCTTGACCGGCTTTAATTTCACCATCTATATCACCCTCTTCTACAGCGATCAGTATTTTTTCTATTGCTACCAACTTATCGGCATAATTATCTAATATTGGAAAATATAGGGCCTCCACTTCTAATGTTTCTAAACCACCATAAATCCTCATGCCTTCAGTAACAATATCAAGAAGATTAAAATAAGACTCCCATCCTATATCTAAAAATTCTTCCCATGAAACATCCTGATCCATGTATGCTGTTACAAATATTAAAGCTTCATCATTCCATTTCTTAGGCAGATTATTTAGCTCTGTCATTATTTCCCATTCAACATTACTTATTTCTTGTTCTTCTATAGCTCCTACTATTGTTTCAGCCTCATTATTTGGTTCATCAAAAGAAATGTTATTAGATGATGCAATGCTACCAAAGATAAAGGCAACTATTATCCCACCTAACAGTATCGGCACTAACGGATTTCTTTTGTTTAAAAATTTAAAGTGGTTTACAGTTTTCTTGACTATATCAGAGTATTTGTTAAGGCTAACATCAGACAAACTAGTACTTGGGGAATTTACAAATTGTAAGTCTTTTAAAAATAAATTGGAATCAAAATTACAATCTTCAATTAGAACTGGTGCAACTCTATATTGGGAATCTTCTTCCACTCTTTTCATAATTGATGGGAGTTCATCATCTACAACAAACTCTGATGATAAAAAATTATTTGAAACAAGTAAGATTGCGCCCTCTGAGTCCTTTATTGCTTTTTTTATTTTATCTGGAACATTTTTTCCAATTGGAATACCCTCTTTATATGAAACCCAAAGATCTATTTTTTTATATTTATTTGCTTCAAGAATAAAACTATCTACATAATTTCTATCTTTAGATGCATATGAAACAAAAATGCTCATAAATTATATTTTACATAATTGTTTTGAGGTTACTAATTAATCTTTTATTAACTAAAGCTACTTTTTCTTTGGCGGAACAATAGCTAAATTAAAGTTTTTTAAATTTTTATTCTTCTTATATAACAAAGCAGGACCACCCTTCACCTTGATGATTTCTCCTTTTTCATTGTATTTATAACGATCTAGTTGCCTTCTCTTTTTGGTTGGAATAAGTATTTTCTTGCCCTCTATATCAGTTAGTTTTAGTAATTTATTCTGAAAATTTCCTGTATCAATATCACAAACACCATATTTTATATCCCAAAAAGCTTGGTAAATACCTCGAATATCTGAAATACTAAACTCTTCCTCGCAGAGATCTAGAGCAATTGGAGAAAAAGCCATTGAATCTATAAAATAATCAACAGCATCACGAAGTATGTCATCATGGTCAAATGCAAGCCTGCCTTTTTCAATATCGCCATTTAAAACATCTTTAATTGGGAAAAAAGCTGCCGCAGATGCATCTCCAAAACCTATACCCCCTGGCTTATCTGCAATGCTAATTTTTCTTCCTTCTTCAGGGTGAAGCACAAGAAGAGGAGCTCCACCTCCTGTTTGTTCATTAAATCTTATTTCTGAAATATCTAGCATATAATTTTTTTGTAAAAATTTATTTGGGAATTCTTCTTTCTCTAAAAGCTCCCAAGCAGATTTAGCTAGTGAATCAGTATCGTATAATGGACCCTTTTCTCCCTTTTCGTACTTTTCTTGAGCTTCTTCATTGGCTTTTTTCATTAATTTTTCTTCAACTCCAACAATGAATGGAAGAAGCACGTCCATATCAATTGGTAGAACTTTATTATTTTTTAGATAGTAATCACTCCAAGCAAGGTTTCTTGTAAACATAGTGTTTGGTACAGTAACTAAAAATGATGTACTTATAGTTCTTAGATGCTCTCCTAGCTTTACTTTTACTGACTTACCATTTACAACTTTTGTTTTATCAAAATTCCAACTATCTCTTTTTGGCTCAGTGTATGTTTTTATTTGTTTCATACCTACTGAGCCCTCTTCATAAGCAGATAAAAATTCTTCTTTTGGGAAATAAGTTTCTTCGGCTAGCTCACGTAAAACTGCTTGCTCTGATGTTTCTTCTGATCCAACGTATCCACCAGGCAAAGCCCAGTATCCGTTATCCTTACCTCTTGGTTTTCCTTTTCTTGGGCCAGTTGACTCAACAGCATTACGTTTAATTAATAAGACATGAGCTTCACCAGAGTAGAGCTTATTATCAGTTTTGTCATGATCAAATAGAGCAAACACGACACCATCCGCTGCCATGTTTGGTCTAAAGCGATGTGCAGGATCTTCTATTAGTTTGTCTTTATATCTGTTACTCATATAGTAAATATAATAGCATACATTATAAATTTGACAAACTATATAAATTATGTTTTAATTCAAAATATGAAAGCTAAAGAATTAGCAGATATGCTACAGATCTCAGATAAAACCCTAAGGGCATGGCTTAGAGTAAATTTTACAAGACCATTAAGTGAAAAGGGTAAAGAATGGGATCTAAATGATAAACAGATTATTGCCTCAATTGAAAGGTTTAAGAGAATATCAATACCAAGACGAAATGTTTTATTGCCTGAAGTTTTCTATTTTTTTTCCAAGAAATTAAATATTACTATGAGGAAAAGTGAAAAGAACGTATAAAGATTCAACTGAGCTAAACCCTGAACCTCGGGGTCAATATGAACTTTATAAAGGACTCGGCTATACAATTCCTGAAGCATTAGCTGATTTAATTGATAATTCCATTGATGCAAATGCAACTGAAGCAATGATTAGATTTATTAGAACTGACAAAACGTTGGAAGCAATACAGGTTATAGACAATGGAGAAGGAATACCAGCAAACTACATAGAAACTGCAATGCAAATAACCTATGCATCAAATAAAACTTCTAAATCATTAGGTAAGTTTGGATTAGGAATGAAAACAGCCTCTTTTGCATTAGCAGATCGGCTAACTGTTGTATCCAGATCAAAGAAAGATAAACCAGTAGGAAGGTGTTGGGATCTTGAAACTATTAAAGAAGAAAATAAATGGTTACTTTATGAATTAGAGAAAGATGAAATTATAGAACAGTGGCTTGATCCTGAATTTACAGGATTAAATATAGAAAATTCTGGAACAATAGTTCATTTAGATAAGATCGATAAATTTTCTATAGGCTCAGGCATTGTAGATACATATTTAGATACATTAATACGAAAAGTTGAATTTCACATTGGTTTGCATTTCCATAGATTCATTGAAAAAAAGAAAATAAATATAATGCTTTCTTCATTGGATCAGAAAACAGGTAAAGAAATTTCTAAAACTTATGTTGATCCGATTAATCCATTTCCTCCTAAAAATTTCAGGGGTTCTAAAGATTATCCAAAAATACATACCTATACAATGAAGTCACAAAGTGGTAAGAAAATAGACATAAATGTTAAGACTCATATATGGGTACCTAAATCAAGAAAAGAAACTTTCCAGCTCGACGATAAACAAAAAAGACAAGGCTTTTATTGGTATAGAAATGATAGATTAATAGAAGCGGGTGGTTGGGCTGACATTGTTAACCCAGAAAGTCATTCAAATATTGCTAGAGCAGAAATTGATTTGCCCCCAGCTTTAGATAAAGACTTTGGATTAACTGTAGGTAAATATAAATTTAGGTTTCCTCAAAAATTTCAGGATAACTTTTTTCAAAAAGCAAAAGCCCCATCTGGTATAACAATTAAAGATTGGAGATCTGAGGCGGATAAAATCTCTCGTTCTGGCAGTAAAAAAGCTCAGAAGTTAGATTTTTTTCCAAAATATAAGTTTAAGAATAAAGCTTTAAATAAAAATATATCAAAAATATTTAAAAACAATGGTAAAAAACCAGTTCCAATTGAAATTAAGTGGAAAGATATGAGCGATGAAACAGTTATAGATGTTAATTTTTTAGATACAGAAATTGTATTAAATAAAAAATACAAAAAGAATATCGAGGAAAAATTAAAGAGTAGTGGTATGGATATATTAAGTTTGCTTATTTTTACAAATGTCTATGAGGTTATTGGTAAATCAAAATTTGATAATAAAACACAAAATAAAGTAGAAATTTTAAATGCATCTTTTATGGAATTGATTAATAATGAATAATAAACTTTTTCTAAGTTTTTCTAAAAAAGATAGGTTTACAGTTAGCCAAGTAGAAAATCTTTTAAATAACTTAAAGATTTACTCAAAAAATGAGTCTCCTCTTGAAGTATGGAGCATGAAGTCACTTCTACCTGGTGATGATTACGATAAAGAAATTGAACAAGCAATTGATGAATCTAACGGAGTAATATTAGCTCTTTCTGAAGAATTCTTGAATGCTTCCTATATTGTAGAAAAAGAATTACCTTTAATTAAAAGAAAAAAAGAAATTGATCCTGATTTTAAAATTTTTCCTTTGTTAATCAGAGATTGTGATTATCACAATATTGATATATTAAAAAATTTACATATATTTCCCTCACCTTCAAAATCAGTAGATCAGCTAGAAGAAGATTTTGAAAATGAATTACTTGATTTTGCAAAGAAAATATTATTACAATTTCATCACAATGAAGATGATGTAGATTCGCTTATTTTCAATCAGCAAACATCTCTATCAACACCACAACTTGCTTCTATTCCTTGGAACATAATAGAGAAATATATTGATAAAGATGAATTAATACCTAACTTAGTAAAGGGAAATCCAAATACGAAACTTTTTGCTGGTCAAGGAATGTTGAAATATTTTATACCATCAATTGATATGGATGAGGAGACTTTAAAAAGCTTAAGAAAATTAAAATTTATTCAACTATCTAAAGAACAAATCAATCAAGAAGATGGACTTTCTTTAAAAGTTGTTAATAAAGAAAGAATGGAAGTTTTTTATGATTTCGTAACATTTATTAATCAAAAACTTGGAGATGGTCAAATTCCAAATATTGGGACTATAAAAAACTCTGTGGAACTTTGGAGAGGGTTATTGTCTCAATTTAGAAATCAAGATCAATTAGAGCGAGGCCTCCTTGGAGAATTATGGGTGCTCAATGAGCTTATTAATCTATATGGTTCAAGATTCGTCGAATATTGGATAGGCCCTTCTCATCAAAGACATGATTTCAGATTTGATAATGTTGAACTAGAAATTAAAACTACAAACTCTAAAGATAGGACACACACAATATCCTCCGTAGAACAATTGGAGCCAACTGAAGGTTCAAAGCTTTATATGATCTCTATTCTTCTTACATCAACAACTAGAAGCAATTCTGAGTCATTAAATGTTCATGATCTTTTCCTCGAAATATCTGAAAAACTAGATACGAGTCATAAACAGCATCTTGATGCTTTACTAAATGATTATTTAATTGACCCTGATTTATATAGGCATTTAAATACTCCTTATGCACTAACTGATATTCCCAAAATTATCTATATCGATGATGAATTCCCAAAAATTACATTAGATGAATTTCATAATCTTAGAGCACATGAAAGAATCAGAAGAATTACCTACTCTTTAAATGTTGATAATCTTGGGGAAGAGTTTAATGAAACTAATATTAAGAAAGTATTAAATTCATGAACAAAGAGTTGACAATTACACAAAAAATTAAAGACATGCTTTACCTACCATCAAGTGGAGGTTTAAAATCTTATAACAAATATTATGAAGCAGCTAATGTTTTAGGCCAAGGCGTTTCCCAAGATGAGTTATTAGCTGCATTTAAAAAGAATGATCAATATTTATTAGACTACTTCAAAATTTCCTTTTTCTATGAATGGGATTCAGCAACAGATCCAGAACTAAATTTAGAAACTTCTCCACGAACAATTGAGCGAAGAGAAGAGTTATATAAAGTATTAAATCTAAATGATGATATAAAAAAACTTTTTACTGATCATATTCCAATTGCACAATCAAATGATGACATAATGATAGACAACGGAGAGCAAACACCATCTTGGCTTGATGAAGACAACTGGTTTTATTGGAATAAATATAAAAATTATTTAATAAATAAATATGGAGAAGATGCTGGTCTAGATATTGTTAGATCTATCGATGATTCTTCTTCAAAAATTCTAAATATTTTGCAAGATCCAACAATAGATAAAACAAGCCCGAGAAAAGGTTTAGTTGTTGGATATGTGCAAAGTGGCAAAACTTCAAATATGCAAGCCTTAGTAGCTAAAGCAATAGATAGTGGGTATAAACTAATTATCTTGCTTTCAGGAGACAAGAATATCTTAAGAAACCAAACACAGAGAAGGTTTGACAAAGAAATATTTGGTAAAGAACAGATAATGAAGACTCCTGATGAAGATATAGATTCCAGCACCTTTATAAGAGATCCTAAAGATGAATATTACTCTTCTGAGGATTGGGATGAATTTGTCTCATACGGAGGAGCACCAAGAAAAATAGCAAATAGACCTAATATCTATAGGCTCACTACTTCAAAGAAAAGTATTGGAGATGGAACTTTTGATCAAATATTTTTTAAACAAGGTGATTCTAGATTTAATACAAAAGAAAACTTAAGAGAGAATGATGCCTATGTGGCAATAATTACAAAAAATGGACCTCAAATTGATAAAGTAATTCAACAAATTAATATTGCAGATTTTAGAGGTACTCATATAAATCAAGTACCAGCAATAGTAATTGATGATGAATCAGATTCAGCATCTGTTGGTACTCAAAAACCAGGAGCAGAAAGAAAAAGAGTGAATCAAGCAATAATTAACTTGCTTAAAAAACTGCCCAAAGCCCAATATGTTGGGTATACAGCAACTCCCTATGCAAACGTATTTATTGATTATGAAGACGAAGAGGATTTGTTTCCAAAAAATTTTATAAATATTTTAGATCGTCCAAGCAATTATATGGGAGCTTCAGACTTTCTTATTGAAGATGAGGATGATTATAACCCTTATGTAATGGCATTTACCTCAGAAGAGGAGGATGAAAAATTACTTGAAGCCTTGGATGCTTACATACTTTCTGGAGCAATAAAACTTTACCGTGAAAAAGTATTGAAATTTGCAAAATTTGATCACCATACAATGTTGGTACATACCAGTACAAAAACACAAGATCATGACGATCTTATTGAAAAAATTGAAAAACTTTTGAAGGAAAAATGTGACTATTCGGGTAGAGCTGGGAAAAATAGGTTAGAACTGTTATATAAAAATGATTATGGGCCAAAGTTAGAAGATTTTGATTATGTCCCATTTAAAGAACTTGTACCATTTATTGATGAAACGAATTCAAAAATCACAGATGTTTCAGGTAAACCTCGCTCAGCAATATTGAAAGTTAACGGCACTCGAGATGGTGAAGATCCTGATTTTAGTTCTGGAGACTGTTGGAAAATATTAGTAGGTGGTGCAAAACTATCTAGAGGCTACACAGTTGAAGGTTTAACAGTCTCTTTTTTCACTAGAGCTACATCTGCAAATGATACTTTAATGCAAATGGGTAGATGGTTTGGCTTTAGGAAAAATTATAAGGATTTGGTAAGACTATATATAACTCGAACTGGTGGAACTACTGGAAGGAGGGATCTTTTTCTTGACTTTATGGGTGCATGCAAAATGGAGGAAGATTTTAGAAAAAATATTAAAATCCACCTCAATAAAACTGCTGATGAAATTGTAAAAACTAATATGACTCCTTTAAGTTTTAAAAGGTTTGTCAGACACACTTTGGGTTTACCTGCAACATCAGCAGGCAAAAGGCAGTTCCAAACAGTAGAAAATGAAAATTGGGGCGGAATGTCAAGAGAGATATGGTGGTACCCGAAAATTAACGAAACTGAAAGGTTAAATAACAACCTGAAGGTTGGACAAGATTTATTTAATAAGTATCCATTGTTACCTTTAAAAGAAGATCTAAAACTTGACTCTAGTGATATAGGCAAGAATGTTGCGCATGGATTAATAAGTGGTTATAAGGCTTTAATAAGTGAACCAAAAGATTTTATAGAGTTTCTTAAAAACTATCAATGGCAAGAAGGCAAGGATTATATTAACTCTTCTGTAATAAACTTTTTAGAAAGTAAGTTTATCTCAAAAGAAACAGATGAAATAGATATAAATATTGACCAATGGCAAATATTTTTTCCTCAATATTCTCCTTCCAATAAAAGAGATACTCTTGAGTTTTGCGGTTTAGATTTAGATGTATTTCATAGAAAACGAGATATGCACAAAGACCATAAAAGTTATGGAGCAACAAGTGGTGGTGATGTTCACACTTTGATTACCGAATGGTTAGCAGTTGGTCATGAAAACTCAGAAGCTAAGTCGTTTATGGGTTATCCAAACGATGCCTTGAAAGACTGTCAGAAACCAAAGACTTCTTATGCTTTATTTTACTTAATGAAAGATTATGACAATAAAAAAGATTCAATTCCTACTCTTGGAATGCACTTAAGGTTTAACAATAATTTAATGGACAGAGGAAGCTATTTTGCAAGAGATGACAATATCCAAATAACCGATCAAAATGGACCAACTTTTATTTCATAAACTGATATAACTTTCTGTCATATATCTAATTTATGATTAAATAAAAAAAAATATATTCCTGGTATCCTGGAAAAAGAATAATGAAAAAATATAAACCAAAAAATAAATTTACTGTCGCTGAATTTTGTTCTGGAATTGGAGGGTTTCGCTTAGGGTTAGAAAAAATTGGTGGAGAAATTGTTTTAGCATCAGAGATTGATAAGTATGCAATACAGACATACAAGCATTGGTTTAATGAAGACTCAGAAGGTGATTTGTTTGAATATAAATCATCTGATATTCCCGATCACGATATTTTAACAGCAGGATTCCCATGCCAGCCATTTTCAGTTGCAGGTGTTGTCTCTAACCGACACTGGGATAAAAACAAACCAGCCTCAAAAAAACAAAAGTCAGGATTTGATTATAAAGACATCAAAGAAGGAGGGGAGCAAGGACAGGTTTTTAATGGGTTACTGAGAGTCATTAAGAAAAAAAGGCCAAAGGCTTTACTCTTGGAGAATGTTCGAGGACTCCTTTCTCATGATCAAGGTAGAACATGGGAGATTATTCAAGAAAATCTAAAAAAAGCAAACTACGAAGTATTCTTTAAAGTCATTGATGCTGTTCATTGGGTACCTCAGCATAGGAAAAGGATTTTCATTGTAGGTTTTGATAAGAAACAGTTTGATACCAAAAGAGATAATTTCTTCCAGTTTCCTGATGAACCAAATACAGAGCTAAAAATTTCAAGTATTTTACAAAAAAGAGTTCCAGATAAGTACACCCTTAAAGATGGAACTTGGAATTCACTTCAAACAATTAAAACTAGAAATCAAAACCTACCCAAGGGTAAGAAGAAAGGTTTTGGATACTCACTCGTTGACCGTAAATCTCCATCTAGGACACTCACTAAGAGATACTTTAAAGATGGGGCAGAGATATTAATTCCACAAAAGAACAAAAACCCAAGAAAATTATCACCTATTGAAGCATTAAGGCTTATGGGGTTCAATGCAATTGAGGATCGATTTTCAAGTAAAGAAGAGGTTTTTACAGTATCTGATGCACAAGCTTTTAGACAGCTGGGGAATGCTGTAGTTCCAGAAATTGTCGAAGAAATTGGTAGGGAAATTTTAAGGACTATCGAAAAACGTTAATTTTATTGACTTTATACAATGTAAAAAACACATAATATAACTTGCATATTATTTCTTTCTGGTATACTTTTAGTACACAATGTTAAAGATACAAAGAGTAAGGAGAAAAAAATGAATACAACTTATAAAGAAATGAAGGATGCAAGCTAATGAAAACATTACACGTTATTGATGTTGAAAATATATTTGGTGGTCCCTTCCAAGGAAATTATCTCTTTGATAACTGCAGAGAGCTATACGAACAAATAATGAATATCAGTAAAGATGATTACATTCTTATCGCATCAAACCCAGAACTCTTCAATAATTTATTAAATTCATGGGCATATGACCCTATTGAAGATAAATGGATTGATGAAATTACTTCAGGCGATTTATTCGGAAAATGTTCAGATATAACTATTAAAGATACGCTAACTATCTTTGCAAGACCAGGAAAAGATGGTGCAGATAAAGTACTGATGGAAAAAGCAGTTAATAAATTGGATGACTTTGATCGAATAGTCGTAGCTTCAGGAGATCATTTTTTCACTGATCTTTGTAACAAGGTTTTGAAGTTAAGCAAAAAATTAGTAATTATCTCAACCCAACATGGTTTTAGCAACTCCTTAAAAAGAATACCTTGTGAAAAAATAACATTCGAGATGAAGAAGAATGAATCACCTAAAACTTTTGGGTATAAATGGAAATCTAAGATTGGAGCTGCAGCATAAATGACTGAAAGAAGAAAAGAATACGAAAACTCGATTCCTTCTAGATTTGATGGGACATGTAAGGTCTGTGGAAAACCATATACTGTAGGAGAGTTTATTTCTCCTTACTTTGACCATGATTATAAACTCTGGAGACATACTTCTTGTTTTCAATTATTTTATTTACCACTCCAATATGGAAATGATTGTCAAATCTGTAAAAAGGAAGTACCTATAGGTACTTGGGGATATTGGTCTAAACACAATGGTATCTGGTGTGTTAAATGTGGAGAGCAACAATTTCCAACCGTAAGAGTTGCTTATTCGAGACATACATATGAGCACTTAAAAGAGTACACAAAAGATGCATCTTTCCTAGATCGATTAGAAAAAAGAACAGAAAAGGAGAAATTCAATGAAGACGAAGCACCATTCTAACAATACAATTCCAGTGATTGAGAGCAATACGGAGATGCTTATAGATCTAATTAAAAAAATTGTATCTAAAATCCATAAAGATCTCGGCCCAGGTTTTAGAGAGGCTGTCTATCAAGAAGCATTAAACATTATTTTTAAGGAATTTAATTTAAATGCATCAAAAGAATACTCCTATGACATTATGTATCTTGGTGAAGTAGCCGGCTGCGGACGACTTGATTTCTTTATCAACGATCCAAAGTTCTTTAACTTTGTGATTGAGTTAAAAAGCGTGGAAAGCATTAATGATAATCATAGATCTCAGCTTGGGTCCTATTTATTATCATTTGAAAACAGCACTGATGAAGAACTTAAAAATACAACCTTTGGTATCTTAATCAACTGGCCTGGTGCGTATTTGAACGATGAACAGTCAAAACATACGGAACTAAAAAGCTTAGAGCCAGAAATAGAGTTCTATGTTCGAGAAGGTCAAAAAATAACTAAAAGAGAGGTATTCATATAATGAAAAAAATATATCTCTTGGGTGACAGCATTATTGACAATGCTCCATACGTTCAAAAGAATGAAAAAGATGTTGCATCTCATTTAAATTCGATGTATAAAAGTAGTCCACAAATAAATATTTACAACA
>MDTG01044440.1_pt1 | contig 13188 bp, 15 predicted proteins | sample 811421 | NCBI WGS metagenome assembly MDTG01 (sample SAMN05326645, study PRJNA326480) | marine metagenome | isolation source: seawater | place: Pacific Ocean: South East | collected 2011
ATAATTCAAGACTCAACCCTAGTGACATTTTCCTGGGGATATTTATGTTGGTAATTGGTGGGATAGGTCTTACAAAAGGATACGATTTAATTTTAGAGGCTAGAGTAAGAAATCTAGCCGACCAAGCAATAAAAATTCAGTCTTCATATTACAGATTTATCGATTTTTATAGGCATATTCCTGGGGATTGGGTGGCTGAGGAGGCATCTTTATCAATTTCTGGAATAGAGACTGGTGGAAATGGCAACGGTTTTCTGGACTTGGTTGACGGAGATCCTTGGAAAGAGTCATTGGCCCTTTGGGAGCATCTTTTTAAAGCTAATTTAATCGATGTTGGCTATATGAAGGAAACTACTGTGCTTGGGAGGGGCAAGGTGCACGCTCCAGTAAATGCTTTTGGTGCTCCCATGATGCTTTTCTCCACGAGTGATTATTTCGATATCTCAAGTAGCCCACCTAAACGGCTTGGATTGATGCTCGGAGGAGGTATCCCGGTTTCGGTGCTGGCTAAACTCGACAAGAAAATTGATGATGGTTATCCTGGTTCAGGGTTGATTCGTTATGTGGCAAATGGTGGTAACCCATTCGGAAAATCCTCGACTTCAACATCAGAATGTGTTGATGCTTCTCAAACTCCCCCTGTATGGTTTGTACAAGAAGATGTACTGGATTGTAATGCGATTCATCTATATTAGTTCGGGATAGCGTGTGGTATTTTGACCAAAGTTGGAGGATTTTATGGACAATGAGATTACGGCTCTAACGGTTATATTTACCGAGTTTTATTATTGGGTAACAGTTGTTCTAATGTTTCTTATTCACGTGGGTTTTTGTGTGTATGAGGTTGGGGTATCGAGGCAAAAAAGCCATTTACACACCCTTATGAAAAATACAATTTTAATCCCTTTGGTGTCAGTTACATTTTTTCTATTTGGTTGGTGGATTTATTGGGCCTTTCCAAATGGGCCAGGCATTACTGGAGATTTGGTTTTGAGAAACGATGGGTTCGGAGCAAATGAGTTAGCTTTGCCTTGGGGAACAGCTATGGGGATTAATTTAGGTGACCGAATTAACTTGGTTTTTTGGGCGGCTTTTTTATTGTTCTCCTGGACTGCTGCCTCTATTGTTTCCGGGTCAGTAATAGAAAGAATACGAACTTCCGCTTTCGCTATTATTGCCGTTTTTATAGGGTCTGTTTTTTGGGTTTTGGCGGCTTCGTGGGGCTGGCACTACGCGGGTTGGATGGTTCAAAAATTAGGATATCATGATGCCTATGCTTCCGGAGTAATTCATGCAGTGGCGGGGGGCTTTGCTTTGGGGATCCTGGTGGTTTTGGGTCCTCGAGTGGGAAAGTTTAATAAAGACGGGACTGCTAATGTCATCCCACCCCAAAATACTTGGCTAGTTACTATTGGTTTGTTCTTAATATTTGCAGGATTTTGGGGATTTTATGCGGCGTGTAATTTGCCAATTTTTAATATTGGGGTGGAGTATGGAGCGGAGGAGTCATTTTTTTCAGCTACCAATATCTATCTTGCTCCTACTACTCTTAGTGGAGTGACGGCAAATTTCATAATGTCTTTATCCGGCGGTATGATTGCAGCTTACGTGGTTTCTAGAGGAGACCCATTCTGGACCTATTCGGGAGGGCTGGCAGGAATAATCGCAGCATCTGCGGGAAATGACCTATATCATCCACTGCAATCGCTACTGGTTGCTGCGGGGTCTTCTTTTGTAGTTTATAAATTACACTTTTGGGTAGAGAGGAAGTTCCAAATAGATGATGCGGTTGGAGCGGTAGCCGTTCACGGATATGCGGGCGTTATTGGTTTGATTGTTTGTGGGTTTATGCTTTGGGGTTATCCGGCGTCTCCATTTTACGATTCAGAGATTAACCCATTTGGAATGATTTTTGGAGCTATTATCATGTTTGGATTATTAGGTTTTATACCTGGCTGGATCACGGCAAAAGTGCTGGCTTTTTTCGGATGTCTCCGGATCCCCACCGATAAAGAGATAGCAGGCCTTGACCATTAGGGTTGCTTATTGCCGCGTTAGTGAGAAATAAAATTTATGGTGAGAGAGGTTTTTAAATGGCTACAATAAATGAATGGAATGCTGAAAAACTTGAAGAGTACTCTTCCCTTTATCCCTGGTTAGGAACTGAGGTCTTTTTGGTAGTAGGGGCCGTTATTTTCTTTCTCTTTTTTTGCGTGGTTCTCTTTAGATTCGATCGAGAGGATTATGATAAAGAAGCATAATGTTAGTTTAATCGCTGTTTAAGGGATAAGCTTATGGAAGCGGGTTGAGGCAGATTTTTTTGAGCTGTGTAGAGCTCCACGTAACGTTGAGAAATATAGTGTTCAAACCTACAGGTTCTTCTAGAACGCAAGTCAAAAGATATGGATAAAGTTTCTTGAGACGCGATAGGACTTTTTTCTCTGAAAATTTCTTGAAATATGTGTGCCCTCTTCCCGTCAAAATCAAATATTCTAGTTTCAACTTGATATGTTCCTGGCCTCATTCTTTCCAGATACAGGCTGTGCGCTTCTAGCGCTACTGTAGATTTTTTCTCATTGGCTATGTAATTTTTATCTAAACCAATAACGTTCTTATAATCATCAATGCCTTCTTCGAAAGCCAAAGCATAGAAGATGGTTTTAGTACCTAAATGTTGCTTTGCTAGTTTTTTAGTCATCTCGAATTCCGTTATTATTATTCCTGTTTCATCTTTCAACTTATTAAGAACCTCTTCTTTTTGAGCTTGCTGTGGGTGGCATTCTTAATTGCAGGCATTTTATATGCTTTATAATATTAAAGAGAAATGCTAAATATCTAATTAAGTCAGGACACTTTTTAAAAATTAAAGTAATATGTCGCACTTGAAAACCCTGTATGGCTATGTAGCTCAGCTGGTTAGAGCGCGGCACTCATAATGCCGAGGTCGGTGGTTCGAGCCCACCCATAGCCACCACCGCTTTAATAAGATAGCAGGCCGCCCCCGGCAGTTATAATTTCTCCGGTGATGTAATCAGATTCAGGTAAGCAGAAAAGATATAAGGCACCTGCTGCTTCTTCTACTGTACCAGGTCGTCTCAAGGGAATAATTTCTTCAAGCCGCTCTCTGGTGTTTTGTTCAAATCCTACCTTGTGGTTTCTGCCTTCAATTTTGATGCTTGCCGGAACCCTCTTTTCCCACACGCCAGTTAGTCGCGTATCTATAAGGCCAAATCCAACGCAATTTATATTTACTCTATAACGTGCCCACTCTTTGGCTAATGTCTTCGTAATGCCAATCATTGCGGCTTTTCCAGCAGAATAACCTATCTGGGTTGCGCCACCGTAGAAGCCTGCTATGGAGGAAACATTCACAACTTTTCGGTGAAATAAATTTCCTTCCGATTCTTCTTTTGTAGCAGCGTTTTTGATAAAACCACTAGCAGCGCGAAGGATTCTGAAGGGCGCAGTGGCATGGCAGGCTATCATGGCATCCCATTGCTCATCCGTGGTTTTGCTAATGGTGCTATTCCAAATGTAACCAGCATTGTTGACGATGATATCCAGCCCTCCATAGTTATCTAGCATGAACTCTACAGCGGTTTCGCCAAATCCCTTTTCTGTAACGCTTCCGCAAAGTGAAAGAGCAGTCCCTTTATTTTGTACTATCTTACGAACTGTTTCTTCGGCCGGCGCTTTGTCTAGGTCGTTTACGACTACCGAGGCACCAGCTGCCGCCAGCTTCTTGGCTAAAGCTGCTCCAACACCTCGGCCGGCGCCAGTAACAAGCGCTATTTTTCCGTCTAAATTACTAATGTTTTTTCTCCTTTGTATGTGAATTACTAATGTCTTATAAATTTCGTTAATTTTTAAAGCATGGTTCGTTAATGATCTTGTCTTTTAGTCGTTATATTGTGGTCCCAAGCCTGCTAGAATTAGACTCTTAATAAAAGATTTTGAAATCTTGCACTATGATAAACAAAGAAAATGCTTTGAGCCAATCTGATACTGATGCTAAGAGATTGGTAATAGAATCGTTGTACAGGGACTACTGGCGAGCAAATATTAAAGTGGTTTCTGCGCTTTTGTTTGTTTGGTTTTTGGTGTCTTTCGTGTTCGGGATTTTTTTCTCTGATCAGCTGAACGAAATAAGGGTCTATGGTTTTAAATTAGGTTTTTGGTGGGCACACCAAGGTTCCATCTTCATTTTTGTCTTAATTATTTACGTGTATTCTTCGATTATGAGCAGAATTGATAGACGGTTTCAGTCCAAAATTGAGAAGGTAGATTGAGTTGAGCGCTCAAGGCCTAACTTACCTCTTTGTTTTAATAAGTTTTGCCGTTTATATTGGCATAGCAATTTGGTCTCGAGCTGGCTCTACGAAAGAATTCTACATCGCTGACAGAGGTGTGCATCCTATTGCCAATGGAATGGCTACCGCAGCAGACTGGATGAGTGCGGCTTCTTTTCTTTCTTTGGCGGGCTTAATTGCTTTTATGGGGTATGATAGTGGGGTTTACCTAATGGGTTGGACGGGTGGCTATGTCATTCTCGCGTTGTTATTAGCCCCCTATTTGAGGAAATTTGGGCAATTTACTGTCCCGGATTTTATCGGAACAAGATACTACTCTAAATATGCGAGAGTGGTGGCTGTTGTTTGTCTGATAATTATTTCCTTTACGTATGTAGCAGGACAGATGCGTGGTGTTGGAATTGTTTTTTCCCAGTTCTTAAATATTCCGATAAATTGGGGCGTACTTGTCGGAATGGTGGTGGTTTTTATGTACGCTGTTTTGGGTGGTATGAAGGGAATAACCTACACACAGGTCGCCCAATACTGTATTTTAATTTTTGCTTATATGGTACCGGCGATCTATATTTCGTTATTGATTACTGGTAATGTCATTCCTCAGATTGGACTAGGCTCCGTGCTTTTGGCTGAGCCCGATACCTATGTTCTGGATAAGCTAGATACTGTATTAGAGGAGCTTGGCTTTCACGCATACACCGCATCTACTAAGTCGACAGTGGACATGTTTGCCATTACGTTGGCTCTAATGATTGGAACTGCGGGTTTGCCCCATGTTATTGTAAGATTTTTTACTGTACCGAAAGTTGCCGACGCCAGAAGGTCTGCTGCCTACGCATTATTTTTTATAGCGATATTGTACGCTACGGCGCCTACAGTAGGCGCTTTTGCTAGGCTTAACTTCATAGACACAGTGCACGAAACAGAATATTTGAAAGCTCCTGATTGGGTTAAGAAATGGGAAGAAGTAGGACTTATTGGTTGGATTGATAAAAATAATGATGGCCTTATCCAATATGGACCAGGCAAAGCCTTCGAAGGCAAATTGAACTTTTCAAAAGATAATGAGAGGGGAGAGTTCGGGGAAAGAAAAGTAGTCAACTCTGGCTCAAATAGTGAGAATGAAATTTATGTTGATCGAGATATTATGGTCTTGGCGAATCCTGAGATCGCCCAGTTGCCGCCTTGGGTAGTCGCTCTGGTAGCCGCCGGCAGTCTTGCTGCCGCTCTTTCCACCGCGGCAGGACTACTTCTAGTTATTTCAGCCTCAGTCTCGCACGATCTTATTAAGAAAACATTTGCTCGAAATGTAACTGACCGACAGGAGCTGTATTATGCCCGAGTGGCTGCGGCAGTAGCTATTCTCGTTGCAGGCTATTTAGGTATAAACCCACCAGGGTTTGTGGCCCAAGTAGTTGCTTTCGCTTTTGGGTTAGCTGCTGCATCATTGTTTCCTGCAATTGTGCTCGGAATTTTTTCTGTCAGAGTAAATAAAGAAGGCGCGGTAGCAGGCATGTTATCCGGTCTGCTTTTTACTTTCCTCTATATTGTCTATTTCAAATTCCTTTATCCAGAAAATAATCTGGCCGATAACTGGCTGTTAGGCATTTCGCCCGATGGGATAGGAACGTTAGGCGCTCTTTTAAATTTTCTAGTCGCGATAACTGTTAGCAAATTTACGAAACCGCCACCGGAAGATGTGGTAGATTTGGTCAAAAAGATTCGTTTGCCCGAATTAGTCGAAAATAATTAATTGCCTAACAGTATTGCCCTGACTAAGTGCGTCAAAACCCGAATTAATTTCATCTAGCGAAAGTTTTTCGCTCATTAATTGGGAAACAGGTAATCTACCGTTTCTTTCCAACTCAATATAACTCGGTATGTCTCTTTTGGGAATGCAACTCCCCAGATAACTACCTTTGATGGTTTTCTCCTCTGCCACTATATTGACATGCTGTATTGCGAATTTCTCGGTGGGGTCAGATAAGCCACTGGTGCAAGTTGTTCCTCCTCTGCGTGTAAGTGAGTAGGCGACCTCCATGGCGTGCTTAGAACCTACACACTCAAAAGCAAAGTCTGCACCACCTTCAGTGTAATCTCGCACCTTGTTTATCAGATCGGGGTCTTTTCCATTGAAGACCGTGTCGCAGCCCACTTCGAGACCTAGTTTTAGTTTACTCTCGTTTAAATCAACCCCAATTACGCTTTTTGCGCCACTGGCTTTCGCGCCAAGCACTGCTGCTAGGCCGGTCCCTCCTAGCCCGATAACAGCCGCAGTGTCGCCCATGTTCAATTGGGCAGTATTTACTACTGCACCGACTCCCGTAATTACAGCACATCCAAATAGGGCCGCAAGGTCGAGCGGAATGGCTTTGTCAATCTTTACTAGTGAGTGTTGAGACACTACCGCGTATTCGGAGAAACATGATACGCCGACATGATGGGAAATATATTCTCCTTTGAACTTAATCCGTTTCTTCCCCTCTAAAAGAGTACCGTTCGCATTAGAAATCGCAGCGGGCTCGCACAATGCTGGTCTCCCCTCGCTCCAGCAGAGATTTTCCTGGGCCCACCGCCTCGACAATGCCAGAGGCTTCGTGACCGATTACCATCGGCAATGGGCGAGGCCTCGAGCCATTAACGACTGATAAGTCAGAATGGCACAAGCCTGCCGCCGCGACTTTTATAAGGACCTCTCCCTCACCTGGTTGATCAAGTTCTATTTCTTCAATCTTTATAGGGCGAGAATTTGTGTAGGGTTCAGGTGCTCCTATTTTATGTAACACCGCTGCTCGACATTTCATGATATTCTCCTGAACGGAACCTGTTGAAAAAGAACTTTATTCGAAGTCGAATAATATCAAAAAACTGATTAGAGATTTATTTATTTTTCAGAGAAAGGAACGGACAATGCGCCACTCTATGATTTTTGAAGGGCTAGAAATAAGTTATATTCGCCAAAGCGCTAATTATCCCAAATTTAGGATCTTATTAGTTCATGGTACGGGTTGCGATAGTAGAGTGTTTTTAGGTTTATTAAGTGAACTAAGTAAAAATCATGATGTGGTCGCAATCGATTTACCCGGCCACGGTAATTCTTCTGGGATAGGTTTTCGAGGTGTGGCAGATTATGCCGCTTTCTGCTCTGCGCTAGTGCAGCACGTTGGCTGGAAGGATTGTGTCTTGGTGGGACATTCGATGGGTGGGGGAGTATCCATTGCAATGACACTTTATGACTCACAGTTAGTGAGGGGGCTGATATTAATGGATAGCGGAGCTCGGCTTAGGGTATCTCCAGAAGTATTAGATATAGCAAGACAAGAGGCTGCGGGCCCACAAAAGCGAAAGAAAAACTCCCGAGTAGGCTTCTCAGATAAAACCGCAGATTCGATAATTAAAAATATCCGTGAAATTACTGATAATTCTTCAGCCCAGGTGACCTTTAAAGACTGGATAGCCGATGACACGTGCGACTTTATGTCCAGGGTAAGCAAAATAGAATTGCCAACCTTGGCTATTTGTGGGCGAGAGGATGTATTGACACCCCTCAAGTACCATCAGTATTTGGAAGAACGAATGCCCGACTGTAGTCTTGTTATTATCGAAGACGCTGGGCATTGGCCTTTTGTTGAAAAACCCAAAGAGGTTTTAACTGCTTTGGAAGTTTTTCTAGAGAAATTAAACTAGGCTCTTAATTTCTCCACTATCTATTAGAAACTGCTTGAAGCACTGTATCGGCATGGGTTTTAGGATCCACATCGGTGAAGGTTTTAATGATCATCCCATCTGGACTAATAAGAACTGAGATTCGAGGTGTTCTCTTGTCATCCGAACCACAAACTCCATATTTCTTGGAAACTACTAACTCGGTATCACTTGCCAAGTCAAAAGGAAAATCATATTTGTTTTTAAACTTCAGATTTTCCTCTTTTGGATCTGCGCTTATCCCCAAAATAGCTACATTATTATTTTGATATTCTCGGATTCTATCACGGAACCCTTTTCCCTCTATAGTTCAGCCGGGTGTGTCCGCAACAGGATACCACCACATTATGAGATATTTGCCTCTGAAAGAACTGAGTTCTACAGGCTCACCGTCTTGATTTTCTACCAAGAAATCAGGTGCTGCCTCTCCAATTTTTAATGGTTCCATTTTTTCCTCTCAATGAGAAGCTCTATAGATGCTCTCAATTGAGGAATCTAAAAGCTTGGTGAATTCGTCTTCTGTTTGATGAGCATTTAGCCCTTCGGTGAGCGCGCGAGAGAAACTCGCGATTAGTTGTTTGTTTATCGAAAGTCTCTTGTTAGCTTCCTCTCTTGGATATCCCCCTGATAAAGCCACCACCCGGAGCACATTTTTATGATTGGCCAGAGAGACAAATAGGTTATCTTCCTCAGGGAGTGTAAGTTTGAGTATTATCTGCTTGGAACCCAGATTATCTACTTTTGTTTCGATAGCTTTCAACAAGAGGGATTCCGCTTTTGATTTCTCGGCACAGTTAATGTCGACTTCTGGCTCTACAATGGGAATTAAGTCGCTTTCCAGTATTTGTTCGGCAATTTCGAACTGCTGTTCTACCACACTATTTATACTGCTTTCGTTAGCTTCTTTTATTACCGACCTCATTTTTGTGCCAAATATGTTTTGCTTTTTTGCGCCTGCTAGACATTGTTCTAATCCAGGAATCGGTTTCATCAGTTGGGCTCCATTTTTTTCATCGGCTAGACCTTTGTCTATTTTTAGAAAAGGTATTACCTCTTTCTTATTCCAAAGATAATCTGTGGATGGTTTGCCTTCAAATGTTCCATTCATGGTATTTTCAAATAGAATAGCTCCAAGAATTCTATTTCCTGTGAATGAGGGATTAGTTACAATTCGTTCTCTCATTTTATGGACAAGGTCAAACATTTCTTCTTCATTGTTCCAAGCAGATTCATCTAAACCATAATTCCCTAGGGCTTTCGGGGTGCTGCCTCCACTCTGATCTAAGGCTGCGATGAAGCCATTTCCATGGGCCATTTTATCAAGTTGCTTTTCAAACTCAGTCACTTGTATCCTCGCTAAATTGTTTTTTTTAGATAGGGGGTTTTTTAGTTTAACATGCAAACGCTAAGAAGCTAGGAGTTCCTCAATTGCGTGAGAGCCCCTTAATACTAAGTCATCCTCTGTTCGTCTTCCAGTTAGCATCAATCCTACGGGTAGGCCTTCTGATTTTCCGACGGGCACGCTCATGCTCGGATGGCCAGTAGCGTCAAAGGGCGAGGTGTTTCCAAGCATGTCTAAAGCGCATCCAAGGATTTCGCTTTTAGTAGCATTTTTATTAGGAAGCTTATGAGCCTTCATAGGAGTGGTAGGCATTAGCAACAGGTCTTGTTGAACTAGCGCTTTATCATAAACCTCACTGATATTTCTGACCTGATTTTGAGCTTTTGCCGAGTAGTAGTTTCCATAACGTTCGCGCATGATCTTCGCGAATAGAAGGAAATTTTTGACTGTGACTGGCATCAGATTTGCTTTCTCTCTGCGTGCTGAGTAGTAGAACTTAATGGCTTCCGTCATAGAATGACCTTGGAAATTAGGTCCATTAGGGCCTTGCTCTGTAAAAGTAGACAGCGTACCGTCCAAAATGCTTACCAACATTATTGCGCCGGCGTACTCATGTTCTGGAATAGATATTCTGTTTATGATGGCGCCTTGTCTAGCAAGATCTTCGGCTGTCTCCCTCACCATGTTGCTTACATCTTTTTCATGTCCTGGCATCGTAAAAGATTCTTCAACAAGTCCGATCTTCATTCCTTTCACGCCCTTCTGATAAAGCTCCGAATATTTCTTGGTAATGGGGTTTTTTTGTCTAGGATCTCTGCCTTCATCAAAGCCCGCTATTACTTCTAAAAGAAGAGCACAATCTTTTGTGTTTGCTGCCATGGGTCCTAAATGATCTACTGACTGGTCTATCCCCGAAGCGCCGGTATAAGGGACCAGCCCATAGGTTGGCTTTATGCCAAAGCAGCCAGAAAAAGAAGCTGGCATTCTTACTGAACCTCCCTGATCACTTCCAATGCCCATGTCACATTCTCCTGATACTATTAATGCGGCACATCCACTGGATGATCCCCCTGCCATGTAGGCTGTATTATGAGGATTCAAAACGGGCCCTGTTGCACTGGTGTGGCTCCCTCCAGAAAAGCAAAAGTTTTCACATACAGCCTTTCCAAGAATTTCACCGCCCTCGTCCAAAACTCTAGTAACGACGGTAGCATCTTGATCTGGAATCAGACCCTCAAATACATTAGACCCGTTCATCATTGGAACGCCTGCTACGCAGATGTTGTCTTTTATTACAACGCTTCTCCCAGCTAGTTTTCCCTCTGATTTTCCTTTTATGCTGCACTTCCAAAACCATGCGTTGTAGCGATTCTCTTTCTCAGCGGGCCGGATTAACTCTCCTCTAGGATGTTTGATCGGAAGTTTTGGCTCGTCTAAAGATTCTACTAGATTAACCCCTGCTATTAGCCCGTCCATAAATTCTGAGTACTCAGAAATTTCCGACTCATCCATATCAAAATAGAGATCATCAGCAGCTTTTTTAATTTCCGTCAGACTTGGTGGTTGGATATTCATTTTTTCCCCCATAATGCTCTTCCCTTGCGCAATGTTATTTCAAAAAATTAATGCAATTCAGGCGACTTCCACAATGACATTCGGTCGGTAGATTTGACTTCGATCTTGAAGCGATTGGATCCTCTCCTGACAGAGAATTCAATATCTGAACCTGCTGGTCCGAGCGCCCATATGCTTCTGAAGAAATCTGCTAAGTCGGCTGGACTTTTGTCAGCCACCATTTCTATAGTATCTCCTGCTTTTATCCCCGCTTTGTAGGCCGGCCCATTCTGATAAGCACCAAGAACAAGATACTCTCCATCGACCAGTGAGACAAAAAAACCTAGCCAAGGCCTGGCGGTTGTTACTTTTTGTCCGTACTTGCAGATTTCTGACAGAATAGGTGTCAGTAACTCCGTCGGCACACATAAATTACCTTGATGATTGGGATATTTCTCTGAAAAATTTTCAACGAATAAAGAACCTATTCCCGCAATGTTTCCTTGATCATCAAATAAGGCTGCACCACCCCAATCAGGGTGTGCAGGTGAAGTATAAATTGCATCATCTAGAACGTATTCCCAATAGCCGGCAAACTCTTTTCGCTCAAAAGCCGAGACATTAATTGATCTAGAGATTCCACCATAGCCAGCTAAGACTAGCTTCTTCTGTGAAGCCTCGAGTTTAAAATTGGCCAAGTTTGAAATAGGCAAATTGAGTTTCCCAAGTGCCTGGACTAGCCCAAAGCCTGTCTCGTAATCATAACCCACCACATGTCCGGGAACCGTTTGGCCGTTTCCTGCTGAAATCCAGACCTCTTTTGCTTCAGCAATTAGATAGCCTATTGTCACTACCAATCCATCGTTTTGGATAAGAACCCCATGACCGGCCCGATCTGTGCCTAATACATTCGCTGTAAAGGCATCTTCCGGAATTCTTGTTTTTATGTTTACAACTGAAGCTAATTTTTCCTCTAAATCATAACCATAGTCCTCGATACAAGGTGTTAGTTTGTCAGGTATTTTGAATTCTTTTTTTTCATTCATTCAAAGATTCTCTTTGCTCGCCATCTTGCGTGTTAAACTAGGACTGTAATAATCATAAAACTTTCTCGCTTAAAGCGTTTCAAGTCAATATTCTACGATGTAATGAAAAATTCCGTCAAAAAACTTTCTGAAATTATCAGCCAAAGTACACGCATAGTAGTTTTTACTGGTGCGGGAATCAGCACCCTATCAGGTATTCCTGATTTTAGGGGTCCGAATGGGCTATGGTTGAAATACAAGCCCATTTCCTTCGATGAATTTATGACCTCTAAGGCCGCAAGGGTGGAATCTTGGCGTCAGAAATGTAAGCTTAATTCTGACTTAGAAAAAGCTCGGCCAAACAATGGACATCGTGCGGTTGCTTATCTCGACGACAAAGGTTTGTTGAGGGCTGTGATAACACAAAATGTAGACGGGCTACATCAAACATCGGGGATAGATGCTAAAAAGATTACTGAAATTCATGGCAATGCTACCAAAGCAGGTTGTCTTGAATGTGGCAAAAACTTTGCTTTAGACTTGGTTTTGAAGGAATTTAAGATCACTAATGAGCCTCCGGTATGTGATTTATGTGGGGGATTTGTAAAAACTGCGACGATTTCGTTTGGCCAGGTAATACCACAGGCTGTTATAAAAAAAGCGGATGACGCGGCAAGGGATTGTGACTTATTTTTGGTTTTAGGTTCTTCCCTAGTAGTGTATCCAGCTGCAGATTTGCCTCGGATTGCAAAAGACAACGGAGCTCCTTTAGTAATTATAAATCATCAACCTACTGACCTTGATGGATTAGCTGATTTGGTTATCCGAAATGAAATAGGTGATACCTTAAGCCTTGCCCTGGGAATAAACTAAGGCCTAATCGAAAAGGAGACAGGTTTTATAAGTTGGTCAAGGAGCGGCTGTATCCAGTCTATCCATTGACATAGACATTGTCTTGTCTCGGAAGGCTCTATAATGTCGTGTGCACTAAAAGACTCTGCAGCTAAGAAGGGTGACTGAGCATCTATTAGTTGTTTCTCTAATTCTCGCCTCATCAATTCAGGATTTTCAGCCGAGGCGATCTGTCGATGAAAGGCTACGGCCACGCCACCTTCTACTGGTAAGGCTCCTGATTCCACTGAAGGCCAATCTAATATATATGCATTGGGACCAAAATGTGCGGCTGAGGCAACTCCGTAAGACTTTCTGATTCTAATCGAAGCCCAGGGTACGGTTGCTTGAGAGGCTGCTGCTA
>MDTG01049592.1_pt1 | contig 13188 bp, 12 predicted proteins | sample 811421 | NCBI WGS metagenome assembly MDTG01 (sample SAMN05326645, study PRJNA326480) | marine metagenome | isolation source: seawater | place: Pacific Ocean: South East | collected 2011
GTAACAGCAGTTCCTACCCCTGGACGTTTTGGAGTTCTTCAAGTCAGCGGTAATGCAGTTAAACAGTTTTCGGAAAAGCCTAAAAGTGACGGCACACTTATAAATGGTGGTTTCTTTATATTAAATGAAAGAATATTAAGTTTCATAAATAATGACAAAGATATATTTGAAAAAGATACTCTACCAGCTGTCGCCAAAAGAGGTGAATTAGTTGCCTATAAACATAGTGGTTTCTGGCAGCCAATGGATACATTAAGAGAAAAAAATTTATTGAATGAGCTCTGGGCTTCACAAAAAGCCCCCTGGAATATTTGGACAAATTAAAATATGAGAAATGCGGTTGTCTTTTTGCTAAGAACTAGCAAGGATCATGAAGAAGAGTATTTAGAGCAATATGATAGATTTATAAGATCATACAAGAAATATTATTGCGAAAATATTGGTAATAATTTTTTTATAATTCTTAAAGGCAATGACAATGAAAGAATTAAAAATAAAATTAAAGAGGAAACCAACATTAGAATTAATCTATTTGAATGTGATGATAAGACATTTGATATTGGTGCTTATTTTAACTTTCACTGTAAGTATAAAAATATATTCGACTCATATATATTTTTTAATAGCCACTCTGAAATTAATGGAAATAATTGGTTTGATTATCTTTCAAGCAAAATACAAAGTCAGGAATATGATTTAGTAGGTTCAACTGTTTGCCTTTCATCGATGAAAGGACCTAAAAATATAAAACTTAATCTACAATATATAATTTGGTTCCTATACCTAAGATTCCTCGGGTTAAGATATTATAGTTTTCTTCAACCAATCTTTTTTAAATTAGAAAAATTTAATCACATAAAATTTAAATCTTATCCAAATCCTCATATAAGAACTAATGCATTTTGTATCAACTCCCAATTTTTTGATAAATTCTTTTCATCTGTTTATTATCCAACAAATAAATTTCACATACATTTACTCGAAAGTTCCAATTTAGGACTTTCTCAATTTGTAAGGTCAAATGGAGGCAGAATGTCTATAGTTACAATAAACGGTTCATATATTAATGAAGATCAGTGGCACTGCAACCCTTGCTTTAATGCAGATAATAATGTTCAACCATTAATAATAGATAATCAAATAAGAAATTTTTATAAAAAAAGTAGGAAAAAACGAGAATTTATTAGCTTTTCAATATGGGGACAATTATAAATAGTTTAATAAATTTAAAATATAATAATTTACTAACTCTATCATAACTATCTAACCTAGCTTTATAAAAAAATACTTAAAAATAATGGAACAAGCAAAATTTTGGAAAAATAAGAGAGTTTTAGTAACAGGGCATACAGGCTTTAAGGGTAGTTGGCTCTCATTATGGCTGTACACATTAAAATCTAAAGTTTACGGTTACTCGCTTGAGCCCCCTTCAAAAAAAAACTTATATAAAATTGCAAATATAAAAAAAATTGTCACAAAAGAGAAAATTGCCAATATCAACAATTATAATACTTTAAAAAAATTCATTGATAGTAATAAAATTGAAATAATATTTCATCTTGCTGCACAATCATTAGTAAGAAGAAGCTACGAAAATCCTTTTCAAACAATTAAATCAAACACGATGGGTACTGCCAGTATATTAGAATGCATAAGGAATTGTAACTCTGTAAAGACAGCAATTATAGTTACAACTGACAAGGTATATAAAAATACTAAAGTCAAGAATTTCTATAAAGAAACAGACAGTCTTGGAGGCAGGGAGGTATATTGTTCTAGTAAAGCAGCAGCTGAGCTATTGGTTGAAAGTTATTCTGACTCATTCTTTAGTACTGAAAAAAAGAATTATAAATACATTGCTACAGCAAGAGCAGGCAATGTAATAGGCGGTGGTGATTGGGCTAAAGATAGGCTTATACCAGATTGTATCAACGCTTTCTCAAGAAATAAACCGATAAAAATTAGGAATCCTAACTTCACAAGACCTTGGCAGCACGTATTAGAGCCATTAAGTGGGTATCTTTCACTGGCCGAAAAATTACACAGAGAAAAAAAGAAGCCTAGATTTTCTTCTTGGAACTTTGGTCCGAATAAAACGCAACATGCTCAAGTTAAAAAGTTGATTGATTTGCTATCCAACTTCTGGGTGGGAGATACAAAAGTTTTTAAATCAATTAAATCTAATAGTAAACTATACGAAACTAGAGATCTCTACTTAGATAGCTTTAAAGCTAAAAGAAATTTAAATTGGAAAACGAAGTGGGATTTAAGAAAAAGTGTACAAATGACAACCGAATGGTACCTAGCGGAGAAGAATGGATTAAATATGTATGAATTTTCTTTGAAACAATTGAAAGATTATGAAAAAGAAAAATAGTAAACTAAAAGTAAAATCGATGAAAATTGCTGACGTAAAGCATATATTTCACCAACCATATAATGATGAAAGAGGTTATTTAGAGCGCATTTTTTGTAGTGATGAGCTTAGAGGTTACCTCAAAAAAGATAAGATTGTGCAGGTAAATAGAACTCTTACTAGAAAAAAAGGAACAATAAGAGGTTTGCATTATCAAAAAAGACCTTTTGATGAAATAAAAATTATACAATGCCTTAAAGGTGAGTTAATTGACGTTGCTGTAGATTTGAGAAAGAATTCAAAAACTTTTTTAAAACATGTCACACTCATTTTAAGTAGCAGAAAGAAAGAAAGCATTCTTATCCCTCAGGGTTTTGCACATGGCTTTCAGTCACTAACAGATAATGTTGAACTTTTGTATTTACATACTAAAGCCTATAATGCTAGATATGAAGACGGCATAAATCCTTTTGACAAAGTAATATCTATAAATTGGCCTTTAAAGTGTAAATTCATATCTCATAGAGATAAAAATTTAAATATGATTTCAGAAAATATTTTAAAAAAAGGTTTAAATAATGGAGTGTAGGGAATGTCATTATAAAAACACTTCAGAGATACTAAATCTCGAGACAGCACCGCCATCAAATAACTATTTAGAGTCAAAAGATATAAGCAATAAAGAAGTTTGTTTTCCTTTAAAGGTTAGATTTTGCCCAAAATGTTATTTAGTGCAGGCAGAAAAATTTAATGAGGCAGATGAATTATTTGATAATAACTATGCATATTTTAGTAGCTATTCTTCCTACTTCGTAAATCATGCAAAAAAATATGTAAGCAATATAATTAAAAAACTTAGTATTGATGAAAAGAAATTTGTGATTGAAATTGCTTCAAACGACGGATACCTTCTGCAATTTTTTAAAAGAAAACGCATTCCATGCCTCGGCATTGAGCCAACATTAAGTACTGCTAAAGTTGCTAGAAAAAAAGGAATAAAGGTAATTTCAGAATTTTTAACTTTAAAATTAGCAAAAAAACTTTTTTCAAAAAATGTTCTTGCAGATCTAATAATAGCTAACAATGTGCTTGCTCATGTACCTGATATAAATGATTTTGTAAGTGGGTTGAAAAAAATATTAAAAAATAATGGCACAATAACATTTGAATTTCCAACTGTTGTAAACCTAATTAATGATAACCTTTGGGATACAGTCTACCATGAACATTTTTCTTATTTATCTCTTACATCTGTAGAAATATTTTTAAAAAGAAATGGTATCAAAGTTTATGATGTTGAACAAATCAAGACTCATGGGGGCAGCCTAAGAGTTTTTGCAACCCATGCCAATAATAATATTGAAGTTGAAAAAAGTGTTAAAAGTTTACTAAATTATGAAAAAAATATAGGTATTAAAAAACTTATATATTATGAAAATTTACAGGGGAACGCTCGTCAAAAAAAATATGAGGTACTAAAATTTCTTCTAAATCAGAAATTAAAAAATAAAAATGTTGTTGGATATGGTGCAGCAGCAAAAGCGGCGACACTGTTTAATTATTGTGGGATAAAGTCTGATTTATTTCATTTTGTTGTAGACAATAACCCTCATAAACAAAATAAATATTTTCCTGGAAGTAGAGTTCCTATAGTCAGCAAAAACATGTTAAAAAAATTTAAGCCAGACTATATAGTTATATTGCCGTGGAACCTTAAAGATGAAATAATTGAGCAATTATCCTATGCAAGAAAATGGAATGCTAAATTTGTTGTATTGTTTCCCAGGATAAAAATTTTTTAAAATTGAATTTAGTTGAGCTATGAATCATAATGAAATCGAATTAGATGATCTAGAATATATAATAAATACGGCATCTGTTGAATTTGATAAACTTTCAAATAGTAAAGTGCTTATCACAGGTGGAGGAGGATTTCTTGGTTATTACTTTGTGAAATCCTTTCTTAGATGGAATCAACTTTACCCAAAAAAACAAATTTCAATTGTAGTTTATGATAATTTTATAAGGGGAATACCAAGATGGTTGACTGATCTGAAAAATAAAAATCTTACTATAAAAAAATATAACATCATTAATAAATTACCTACAAATTTAAATGGTATAAACTATCTAATCCACGCTGCTTCTATTGCGTCTCCCATATTTTATAGAAAGTTCCCCATAGAAACAATGGACGCCAATGTAGTTGGACTAAGAAATATGTTAAATTTTTGTGTTAATAAAAAAAACTTAAAAAATCTAAAAGGATTTTTATTTTTTTCTACCAGTGAGATATATGGAGACCCAGATAATAAAAATATTCCTACAAGTGAGGAATACAGAGGCTTTGTATCACCTACCGGACCTCGGGCTTGTTATGATGAGTCAAAACGATATGGAGAGACTATGTGTGTAAATTTTGCTCAGCAATATGGTATTAATATTAAAGTTGCGAGACCATTTAATAATTATGGTCCAGGTCTAAAAATAAATGATGGAAGAGTAATACCCGATTTTGCCAAAAATATTCTTGCAAATAAAGATATTATTCTTTTATCTGATGGTAGTCCTACAAGAACCTTCTGTTACATATCAGATGCAATCGTGGGATACATTAAAATTTTAGTAAAGGGTAAAAGGGGTGAGGCATATAATATAGGCACAGAGAAACCAGAAATATCTATTCTGGAATTAAGCCAAAAAATGATAAACATATCATCACGATTAATGAATTATACAGGTAAAGTGATATCTAAAAAAAGTAAAGATAAGCACTATTTAACAGACAATCCTAATAGAAGACGCCCTTCAATAAAAAAGGCGAAAAAAGATTTAGGATATGCACCAAGTATAAAAATTGATAAAGGATTAAAAAGAACATTAATCTGGTATTCTGAAAATAGGTAAGACAATGAACATCTCAATAATTGGAACAGGGTATGTTGGCTTAGTAACTGGAGTATGTCTAGCAGAACTTGGACACAAAGTTACTTGTGTAGACGAAGATAAAATAAAAGTGAAACTTATCGCTGATGGAAAGAGTCCTATTTATGAAAAGGGTTTAGAAAAACTTATTAAAAAAAATATTGATAATAATTTGTTAGTTACAACAGACCTTCATGAAGCTTTTTTAAAAACAGATGTTACCTTTCTTGCAGTAGGAACACCATTTAAAAACAACCAAATAAATTTATCTTTTATAGAAAAAGCAGCGCAACAAATAGGACAAAGCCTAAAGTTTAAGAAAAAATTCCATATCATAGTTGTCAAAAGTACAGTAGTGCCAGGTACTACAGATAAGATATCTAAAATTATAGAAAAAACCTCCAAAAAAAAGTGTAATAAAAATTTTAGTATCGCTATGAATCCTGAATTTTTAAGAGAGGGAGAAGCTGTTAATGATTTCATGCATCCTGATAGAATTGTTATTGGTACAGATGATAAAAAAACTAAAAAACAACTAAATCAATTATATTCCTGTTTTAAAAATGTAGATATTTTAAATACAAATATGGTAACTGCTGAATTAATAAAATATACAGCCAATTCTTTTTTTGCAAGCTGCATTTCTTTTTCTAATGAAATTTCAAATTTAAGTAGAGCGATAGGTAATATAGATTCTAAAGAAGTAATGTATGGCCTGCATTTAGATAAAAGACTTTCCCCAAAAGATAGCAATGGCAAGAGAATAAATACTGGAATTTTATCATACCTGGATGGTGGTTGTGGATATGGTGGAAGTTGCTTTCCGAAAGATCTTAAAGCAATTAATGCATTCGCAAAAAATAATAACTTTAATATGCAATTACTTAAGTCGGTCATCAATATTAATAACACACAAATCGAGCAAATAAATTCAATACTTATTGAAGAATTTGGAAGTCTAAAAAATTTGGAGTTATCAATTTTAGGTTTGTCATTTAAACCTGGAACTAGTGATATAAGGGAGTCGGCATCAATTAATTTAATCAATAATTTACTTAAAAAGAAATGTTTGGTGAGTACATATGATCCTACAGCAATTGAAAATACAAAAAGTATTTTTAAAGATAAAATAAAGTATTACAATTCTCTTAAAAAATGTTTATTTGACTCTAAGGTAATAATAATAATGACTGCATGGGATGAATTTAGAAATATACCTAAACTTCTTAATAGTTTGAAAAGAAATCCTATAGTGATTGATGGAAGAAGAATCCTTGATCCCAGTAAAATATTGCATTATAGAGGAATTGGTTATTCTAAAAAATAGAATGAAAATTCTCATAACTGGTAGCAATGGTTTTATTGGATCAAAAGTACTTGAAAACCTTATATCATTAGGACACTTTCCTACAATTTTATATAGAGATAATTCCTTTGAGGATTTTATTCCGTCTAGATGTAGTAAGTTAAATATTGATATAGGAGAATCAGGAAATAACATTTATGACGACACAGGCAGACCAGATCTATTAATACATTTAGCATGGGGGGGGCTTCCAAATTACAATGAGAGTTTTCACCTAGATTTAGAATATCGTAAACAAAAATTATTTTTAGAAAGAATGATCAAAGGAGGGCTCAAAAATCTTTTCATAACTGGAACATGTTTTGAATATGGAAAATATGAAAATGCTATACACCCAAACGTTGAACTTAAACCAGTTACTGTATATGGTAAAGCTAAGGTCAAACTTTTTCATAAACTAAATAAACTAAAAAAAAAATATTCTTTTTCTCTCACTTGGGCGAGGCTTTTTTATATTTATGGAGAAGGGCAATCAAAGAATACATTATTTGGTCAATTAGAAGAAGCCGTAAAAAATAAACAAAAGAAATTTAACATGAGTTCTGGTGAACAACTTAGAGATTATATGCGTGTAACAGATGTGGCCGAGCAGATAAATAATATAGCGCTCTCGTTAAAAGACTTTGGTGCAATAAATATATGTTCGGGAAAACCAATTAAGGTAAAGGAACTAGTAGCCCAGGTATGTTCAGAAAATAATTGGAAAATAGACCTTAATTTAGGTTACTATGAAATTTCAAAGAATGAACCCAAAAATTTTTGGGGAATACCATTTAAGAAAAAATTAGGTAAATAGAAAATAAGCATGTTCAATAAATTTAATATTATTTTTTTTGTTCCCTTGCTATTTGTTTTGATTCCTTTAGTCCCTTTGTCAATTAATGGTACACCTGATCAAGTATTCCAATTGTTAAAGGCATTACTTTTTTCATTAGGAGTTTTTATTTTTATTTTGAATTCAAAATTGAATAATACATCTTTTTACATATCGATTTTATTATTTTTTATAGGATTAATATCTTCTTTTATTTGTATTTATTATTATAAAATATCAATCAATCTTATAACATTAATATCATTTTTTATTATTTTCTGTTCATACAGCATCCATTTTAGAGATGACATAAATATTATTTCTACATACGCTCTAAAAATTCTTAGTTTAATATCAGTAATTTTAGCATTTTACTTCCTGTATTTTCCAAGTATACAATTCAATCTTTATTCATGGAATTCGAGTAATTTAGAATTTAGTCAACAATTATTTTTCTTTGAATCAAAACTTCCTATTTCTATATACGGACTCTATACATTAAGTTCGAGTATTTATTTTATTTTCAGTCTTTTTTGGTTACACCAATTTTATTTAAAAAGGAGTATCTGGAGTATATTAAACGTAACTATCTTTTTGTTTTTTTTGTATGATACGTATGATCAGGTAAAAAGCCTTCAGGCATTGTTATGTATAATGTTATTTTCTATTATTTTGATAATATATTTCAACGATATGTTTTTAAAAAATAAAAAATTACTCAGAATATTTTTTTTTAGCATTCTTTTACTAATAGCATCAATTCTCACTATTAACTTTTTTGATCTTATACTAACAAATGACGGACTCACTAATAGGTTTAGCATAGAAGATAATGCAAGCTATCTTTATAATGCATTAAATTTTATTTTTTTAGGCTTAGGTTATGGTAACATTATTTACGATATATCAGGCATAAAACTAAGCCTCGGCGATATGAACCAGGCAGATTTAATTATACGATTTTCACTAATTGGTTTATTATTGTATTATTGCATAATTTACTTTTTTTTAAAAAATAATCTTCATAATATAAAGTTTTTAGTAATTCCGTTGTTTGTGAGTATATTTTTAATGGACTTAGGACACTCAGTTTCAAGGAGTATCCATTTTCTTCCAATTTTTTACCTTTACATAATTTCAATAAATAAGGGTTACATGCAATGAAATCAATAAATTATATTCCAATTTCAAACACATTAGAGCATCCAGGAGATAGAAGAAGGTTTTATGGGTTCACAAAAAAAAAGAAACTTATTATAGAAAATAATATAAATAAAAAAGCAGACGTTACTGTCATTACACAAATGGCTGATTTGAGCCAAGTCGTTACAAAGAGAGAAGAATATAAAAAAATAATTTTTGATTTTTGTGACGGTTATTTAAATGAAAAATTATCGATTAAAAGAGCGCTTAGGGGCTCCTATAAATATTTAAGCGGTAATAATAAATTTCTTAATTTATCTTATATTGCTCTCCTAAAGAAGGCATGTAAAACTTCAAATGCTGTTGTCTGTTCTAGTCATGCTCAAATGAAAGAAATTAAAAAGTACAATAGAAATGTTTTTGTAATTTCGGATATATTCAACGACGAAATCAGTGTTTATAAAAATAACTATGATATTAGGGGAAATTTCAAAGTTGTTTGGGAAGGACTTGCAAGCAACCTTATTCACCTGAACAGTTTTGCAAATATATTAAATAAATTAAAGCATAAAATTCCAATTGAATTTCACATTATTACCGACAAGTTTGAGAAAGGAAAGATTGTAAATAATATAAGTTCTGACAAAAAATTGAAAAGAATGTTTGGTGATTTCAATAATATTATTTTTCATGATTGGTATATCTCATCGTTTTCAAGAATTATTGCAGACTGTGATCTAGCAATTATACCATCAAATAAATTACATAATGATCTTTTTGAGGTTAAGTCAGCAAATAAACTTTTTATACTTTGGACTATAGGCATTCCGGTGCTTGCATCTTATTCGATTGAGCATGACATTATTGATAAGCATACGAATATAGATTTTATTTGTCGTGATGAAGATGATTGGTATTCTAAGATTATTGATTATTACTATTCAAAAGAAAAAAGAAAATTGAATGTACATAAAGGACTAAGCTACATAGGTAGTAATGTTTCAGAAAATAAAATTATAGATAAGTGGAGCTCAGTTTTTAGTTCAATAGGAATAGAATTAAATTAAAAAATTTTTTTAAAAAAATTTACTACTAATAGATTATGAGTATTCAAATAATTTTATATTTTATAATAATAAATTTACTAATTATTTACTTTTTTCCATACCTATCAAGGAAAGTTAATATATTTGATCACCCCAATAGTGAACGAAAAAGACATCTTAAGATTACACCGGCAATTGGAGGTTTTATAATAATATTTAACATCTTATTATATTCTTTTATTTCTTGGTATTTAAAGTCTATTCCAATATTCCCAAATCATGGGTATTCATTAAATAATCAATTAAGTTTCTATTTACCTTTATTTTCATTATTTATTTTAGGTGCCCTTGATGATAAGAGAGAAATAAATTCTAGTATAAAATTATTACTACAAGTAATAATAATTTTTATTGCTTTAATATTAAATCAAGATTTATTAATAAAGAATTTATTTACACAATTTTTAAATATTCATATTGACTCATTCGTCATAAGCTTTTTCTTCACATTTGTTTGTTTTATAATATTTATAAATGCGTTTAATATGTTCGATGGAATTAATCTTCAAATAGCATTATATTCCTTGTTTCTATTGATTATCATATTTTATAAAATTGGTATAAATTTAGGAGATGTAGTTTTGCTTATTTCTTTTATTACATTTCTTTACTTGAACTCAAGAGGAAGGTGTTTTATGGGAGATGGCGGTACGCTTCCAATTTCATTTTTGATTTCTTATATGCTTGTTTATAATTATAACTTAAATTATATCTTGAGAGCCGATGAAATTTTATTGATGCTAATTATCCCGGTCTTAGATTTACTTCGATTATTTATTTCCCGAACAAGTGGTAAAAAATCTTTTTATTGTCCAGATAGAAATCATATACACCACTTACTTTTTGATAAATTTTCCTTATTTTTGTCATTAGTAATTCTGAATTTAATAGTTATTTTGCCACTGTTATTTTATTACATTGGTATAAATTCCTTATTTTGTATATTTATCTCTATTACCATGTATTCCTTTACGATCTATAATCTAAAAAAAGCTGTTATAAAATAAAAGTGTTTTGATGGAAAAAAATCTAAAAAAAAATAAAATTGCAATTATAGGATTAGGCTATGTTGGCCTTCCTCTTCTTATCGAGTTTAGTAAAAAATATAAGGTAATTGGCTTTGATTTAAATAAAAAAAGAATAGAAGAAATTGAAAGTGGTAAAGATTTATATAATGAAAATATAATAAAAAAAGAATTACATTACAAAAATTGTTTATTGACAACAAAAATTAAAAATTTGCATTCGGCAGATATATTTATAATTACTGTTCCAACACCGATATTTAAAAATAATAAGCCTAATTTATTACCATTAAAAAAAGTATCAAGAGATATCGCTTCTATAATTAAAAAAGGATCAATTTTAATTTTTGAATCAACTGTTTATCCTGGTGTGACTGAGGATGTATGTGTTCCAATTATTGAGAAATATTCAGGCAAGGTTTTTAATAAGGATTTTTATTGTGGGTATTCACCTGAAAGAATAAATCCTGGGGACAAAAAACATCAGCTTAAAAATATTGTAAAAATTGTATCTGGTTCAGATAAAAAAACTTTAGATATCGTTGACCAATTATATGCTTCAATTATAAAAGCTGGAACCTATAGGGTGAGTAACATAAAAACAGCAGAGGCAGCTAAAATAATTGAAAATACTCAAAGAGACATCAACATAGCTCTTATAAATGAATTATCGATGATCTTTAATAAACTTGAATTAGAAACAGAAGAAATTTTAGATGCAGCCTCTTCTAAATGGAACTTTAATAGATACGACCCTGGTCTTGTGGGTGGACATTGTATAAGCGTAGACCCTTACTATTTAGTAGCTAAAGCAAAAGAAATTGGTTATTTCCCGAAAATTATAAGTAGTGGAAGAAAAATCAATGATGGCATGGCAGAATATGTTTTTAATAGAACAAAAATGTACTTAAAAACTAAGAACGAGAACCTTAAGTCAAAAAAAGTATGCATTTTTGGCATAACATTTAAAGAGGACTGTCCAGACATTAGGAATTCACAGGTAGTAAAAATAGTTGATAAATTTAGAGAAAATGGATCAGTTGTTCATGTGCACGATCCTGTAGCCAATTATGACAATGTGTGGGATGAATTTTCTATTCGTCTTAAAAAAAGATTGAATAAAAATTATTATGATATTGCTATATTGGCTGTTCCACATAAAGCCTTTCATAATCTCGGAGTAAAAAAAATAAAATCTTTCTTAAAGAAAAAATCAATTTTATATGACCTTAAATGGATGTTTAAATCTGAATATTCAGATTTAAGATAAAAAAATGAATCCATTCATAAAAACAAAAAAAGTAGCTTTTGTTGTAAATAACTCAGCTTTTTTCGTATCACATAGATTAATTATAGCCGAAAGAATATTAAAAGATGGAGGTGAAGTAAAAATTTTTTTTGGGCAAGGTGGAAATAAAATTATGGAAGAAGAAGCTATGAGGATATTGCATAATAAGAAAATTATTTTTAAAAAACTCATGTTTTCAAATTCTATTAAAAATATTTTTCTTGAAATTTATGGATTTTTCCAATTATTGAGTGAACTTAGAAAATTTAGGCCTAGCTTTGTACATTCTATTTCTCCTAAAGGAAATCTACTTGGCATAATGTCTTGTTTCCTTCTAAGTTCAAGATCAATAGTAATCGCTTTTTCAGGTATGGGTACTTTATTTACAGGAAATAGAAGTCTATCTAAGAAAATAGTTGGCAGTATATATTTTTTTGTTTTCAAAAGTATTCTTAGGTTTATTAGATATAAAATTATTGTCCAAAATAATGATGATAAAGATTTTTTAAAAAATAATTTAAAAATAAATTCATCGAATATTTTTTTAATTAAAGGTTCTGGTGTTCATCTAAATAAATATTCATCTAATATCGATAAAAAGAAAAATATGATTATTTTACCTGCCAGAATGATTAGAGAAAAGGGTATCATCGAATTTGTTGATGCTTCGAGATACTTAAAAGCAAAATTTAATGACTGGAGATTTGTATTAATTGGAGCTGCAGATTATGATAATCCCTCAGCAATTAAAAAAGAGGAAATAATTAACTGGGTTCAAGAAGGATTTATTGAGTGGACTGGATACTTAAATAATTTAGAAAGTTACTATAAAGACAGTTTAATTGTTTGTTTACCGTCCTATAGAGAAGGAATGCCAAAATGTCTTTTAGAAGCTGCTGCAGCTTCGTGCGCAGTTGTAACTACAGATGTTATAGGATGTAGAGACTCAATAATACCCAAAGTTACAGGCGAACTTGTTAAAGCAATGAATACACACGACTTAAAAAAAGTATTAGAAAAACTAATTAATGATACTGGAACAATAAAAAAATACGGATTAAATGGTTTAACTTTAGCGAAGAAACAATATAATATTGACAATATTGTCATACAAACTTTTGAAGTATATAAGTCAATAATTAAATCATGAAAATGAATCAAAAAA
>MDTG01188688.1_pt1 | contig 13187 bp, 9 predicted proteins | sample 811421 | NCBI WGS metagenome assembly MDTG01 (sample SAMN05326645, study PRJNA326480) | marine metagenome | isolation source: seawater | place: Pacific Ocean: South East | collected 2011
AATTGGTAGACACAAAGGACTTAAAATCCTTGCCGCTTGCGGAGTGCCAGTTCGAGTCTGGCCGAGGGCACCATCTATAATGAGTAAAATTCAAATTATATCTGATAAGAATAAAAAATCTCAAAAAATTAAATCAATACTATTAAATAAGTTTAAAAAATTAGATTTTGTAAATGACAAGATAACAATTGTTATTGGTGGTGATGGTTTTATGCTTCAAACATTAAAAAAAAATAGAAATAGCAATAAATTTTTTTATGGGGTGAATTCTGGAAATTATGGTTTTTTAATGAATAAATTTTCATCAAAAAACTTTAATAAAAACTTATCTAAAGCTAAAATGATTTCAATTTCACCTTTAGAAATGACTGTTAAGTCAAAAACGAATTCAAATAAAAAATTTTTAGCAATTAATGAAGTTTCTATTTTACGACAAAGTAGACAGGCAGCCTCATTGTCAATTAAATATAGTTCAAAAATAGTTATCAAGAAATTAGTTGCAGATGGAGTTCTAGTTTCAACACCAGCTGGTTGTACGGCTTATAATCTTTCTGTTCATGGGCCTATTCTTAGCTTGAATTCAAAAAAATTATCAATCGCACCCATTAGTCCTTTTAGACCAAGAAGATGGAAGGGTAAAATAGTAAGTGATAGATCTAAGATCACTATTAAGAACTTGAATCCATCAAAAAGACCAATAAGTGCTGTAGCTGATAATCTTGAAGTTAGAAACGCAAAAAATATAACAATTAAAACAAATCAAAAAATTAAATTCAATTTATTATACGATCAAAACAGAAGCTTACAAAAAAAAATTAAGATAGAACAAATTAGAAGAGAAACGTCATAATAGACAAACCAAGTCTGCTATATCTTTGTTAAGGACATATGATAAATCTTTTAAAGAAATTAAAAATTATATTTTAAAATTTAATTACCTTATTGAACACAGATAAAAAGGTAATTTAAACAGATTATAGATTTCGATAAATTAAATATATGTTTATCTAGTTTTTTTACCCCATAATTTTGGATTATTAGTTTTACAATTCAAATAATGAACGCTATTGTTCAAATAATGAACTATTATAGAAAAAATGAAGAAGAATTTGAAATTTTAAGAAAAATTTCTAAAAAACCTCAATCTTCTCAGAGAAAACTTGCAAAAGAATTAGGAATAAGTTTAGGTAAATTAAATTATTGTTTGAAAGAGTTAAGAGCAAAGGGTTTGGTTAAAATTGAAAATTTCAAAAGGAACCCTAACAAGATAGATTATCTTTACGTTTTAACACCTCAGGGAATTTCATCAAAAACCAAAATGACAATTAGTTTTATGAAACGAAAATTAAAGGAATATGATGAACTAAGATTAGAAATTAATAAATCACAACAAAAAAAAACTCAAAAAAATAACCATAAATAATGATAAATTTTTTAAAGAAATCTTTTTTTTCAATACCCACAATTCATTACAATAAGATTTATCTAATACTTTTTTTATCCTTATTAAGCATATTTATAGAATTAATTGGAATTGGTATGATTATTCCAATTCTAAGTATCTTTGTGGATAATGATTATTTAAGATATACGAAATTTTTTTTTGCTGAAGAAATTCCTAAAGATCAAATTTTTATAATGATTTTATTGGGGTTTCTTTTTATGTATTTTTGTAAATTTTTTTTATTAAGAAATTTAATTTATAGGCAAAATGAACTTGCACAAATAATTAAGACTGAGCTTTCGAAAAAAATATTTGAAAATTATCTTTATAAAAATTATTTGTTTCATGTTAAAAATAACTCATCTAATTTGATAAGAAATATACAATCAGAAGCTAATATTTTTTGCTTTCAGGTTATCTTTCCTGGAATAAAACTTATATCTGAAATGGCAATCTTTATTTCCATCACATTGCTATTAATGATTTTTAATTTTAAAGCCTCAATCGTAGTAATTTCTTTTTTTTCAATTGTTGGATATATTTTAATTGCGCTGACAAATAGAAAACTTAAATACTGGGGAAAAATGAGACAATACCATTCATCTCAAACATTAAAACAACTTCAACAAAGTTTTTTAAGTTTAAAAGAAGTTATTATTAATGACTTACAACAAGTTTTTTTAAAAAAATTTCATGAACATGACATTAAAAATTCTGTAGCTGGTAAAAACAAAGATACAATTGTTCAGATGCCAAGACTAATACTTGAGTTGTTAGGTGTTACAACCTTTGTATGTTTAATTTTTATTCTACTTAAATTAGGACACCCAATCACAGAAATTTTTATCATCATTGGAGTATTTTTCTTCGCAGCTGTAAGATTATTACCTGCTGTTTCTAAAATAGTTAATTCAATTCAATCTTTACGATTTAATAATCCAGTTGTTGATTTGATTTATGATGAGTTAAAAGATTTTAAACAAAACGAGTCATTCATCATTAATAAAAAAAATAATGATAAGTTAAATATTATTGATTTAAAAAAAATTGTATTAAAAGATTTAGACTTTAGTTACCCCAATAGTAAACAGAGAGTATTTAAAAAAATTAATTTAGAAATTAATAAAAATGATAAAGTTGGATTAGTAGGAAAAACTGGTGTTGGAAAGACTACATTTATTAATTTACTAACAGGATTAATTGAGTGTGATGAGGGTTCTTTAAATATTAATGAGCAAAATATCATCAATATCAATCAAGAATGGCAAAATATGATTGGGTATGTTCCACAATTAGTTTCAATTATAGATGAAAATATTTTATTCAACATAACTCTGGAAACTGATGAAGATAAAATCAATTTTGAAAAATTATATAATGTACTTAAAATTGTTGATCTTTATGATCATATTTTTAGTCTACCTAAAAATATTTATGAATTAGCAGGTGAAAGAGGAATGAAGTTATCTGGAGGACAGTCCCAAAGAATAGGAATAGCTAGGGCGCTATATAAAGATTCTCAAATATTGATACTTGACGAAGCCACCAGTTCACTTGATGAAACAACAGAAAACTTTATTTTAGAAAAACTTTTTCAAATGAAAAATAAAACTATATTCACCATTTCTCATAGATCAAATTCTCTAAGATATTGCAATAAGGTGTTTGAAATTAAAGATAGTACAATTAATAAGATTAAATAAGATGATAAAAAAAACTAAAAAATCTTTTATTTCGTTAGTTAAACGTATTTTCTCTGAAGAAATGGATAAGAAGATACTATTAGAAGCTAAGAGAATTTCTTTATTAAATAAGAAAAATAAAAAAATTAAAGACCTTTCAGATATTGAGTTTAAAGTTTATTCTCAGTGGGGTGAAGATGGTATAATAGATTGGTTAGTAGATAAACTCCCACAAATACCTAAAAAATTTCTTGAAATTGGAACTCAGGATTATAAAGAATCTAATACAAGATTTTTATTAATTAACAGAAATTGGGATGGTTTTCTTATAGAAGCAGATAAAGATGCAATAAAAAACATTAAGTCCCAAAGAGTTTATTGGAGATATAATTTAACAGCAATTAATGAGTTTATAACAAAAGATAATATTAATAATATTATTAATAAAAATAATATTCCAAAAAAATTGGGTTTGTTGAGCTTAGATATTGATGGTAATGATTATTGGATTTTAAAGAAATTGTCATCATTAGATGCATCATTAATAATTTGTGAATATAATTCATTATTTGGTCAAAAAAAATCAGTTACAGTACCATACAAAAAAAATTTTATAAGATCCAAAGAACATTACAGCAATCTTTATTATGGTGCCTCAATCGTTGCATTTATAGAATTGATGAAGAAAAAAAATTATTATCTAGTAGGCACAAACTCTGCTGGTAATAACGCCTTTTTTGTGAAGAAAAAACTTTGGTCTAAAGTAAAAAAACTTATTATAAAGAAAAAGGTATTTAATTCAAAATTTAGGGAAAGTAGGGATATGAAAGGTAAATTAACTTTTTTAAACAAAAAAAAATCATTAACCCTTATCAAAAATAAATTTATGATTGATTTAAAAAGCAACACAAAAAAAAAAATTTCAGAGCTTAAATTACTAGATTAACTTATGAAAAATTCAATTATTGAAATAAAAGATAAAAAAAATGTTTATGCTCTTATAATTAAAAAAAAAAGAAGATTTATAAAAAAAGGTGTTGATTTTTTAACAAAAGATCAAGATTTATTACAACTAGGATTTATAAAACATAAAAAAAATCATTATATCAAACCTCATATTCATTTAAAAAAACCTAGAATAGTCAATTATTGCACCGAAGTACTTTTAATTGAAAAAGGTAAAGTTAAAATCAAATTTTTTGATCATAATAATTCTGATATTAAAAAAGATAAAATATTAAATAAAGGTGATATCATTATACTTTTTCAAGGCGGACACGGTTTTAAAATTCTTGAAGAAACACGGATTATTGAAATTAAACAAGGTCCATACGTAGAAGGTAAAGATAAAAAAATTATAGAAAGATAAAATTGCCTAAATATAAAAAGTTTATACCTGTCAATACACCGCTAATTAATAATGCTGATGCTTCATGTGTAGCTAAGATAATTAAATCTGGATGGATTTCTTCAGAAGGACCAAGTGTTAAAGAATTTGAAAATAAAATTGCTAAATTTTTAGACCGTAAATTTGGTTGTGCAGTAAGCAGTGGAACAGCTGCACTTGAAATAGCAATTAGATCCTTAGGTTTAAAGAAAAATGATGAAGTAATAATGCCTTCATTTACAATTATTTCTAATGCTATGGCAATAGTTAAAAGTTCAGCAAAACCAATTTTAGTCGATGTAAATTTAAACACTTGGAATATACAGATTGAAGATATTGAAAAAAAAATTACAAAAAAAACTAAGTGTTTAATGATACCCCATATCTATGGTTTAGCTAATGATATGGACAAGATATTAAAGTTAACTAAAAAATATAATCTATATTTGATTGAAGATGCAGCAGAAGTTCTAGGTTTGAAATATAAAGAAAAACAATGTGGAAGTTTTGGAGATATAAGTATTTTAAGTTTCTATGCAAATAAACATATAACTACAGGTGAAGGAGGTATGTTATTAACAAATAATAAAAAACTGAATGAAAAATTTAAAGATTATCGAAACTTATGTTTTGGTTCCAAAAAAAATAGATTTAATCACTATGATATTAGCTGGAATTATAGATACACAAATATCCAAGCATCGCTAGGGATAAGTCAATTAAAAAGAATTAATAAAATAATAAAAAAAAAACATGAAATAGGTAATTATTATTATAATAATTTTAAAAATATTAAGAATATAATTTTACAGCCAAATAAACTTTCATATTGCAAAAACATATACTGGGTTTTTGGAATTGTACTAAAAAAAAATAACAAAAATAACATAAGTTCAGTTATTAAAAAACTTGCAGATAGCAATATTGGAACCAGACCTTTTTTTTGGCCAATGCACAAACAAGACGCATTTAAAAAGAAAAATTATTTTAAAAATATAAGTTTACCAAATTCAGAGTTTATATCCAAAAATGGGTTTTATCTCCCATCAGGCTTGGGTTTATCTAAAACAGAATTAAAGTTTGTAAAAGACACAGTAATTAAAGTTTTAAAATAATATATTAAAAAAATATTATAAATACTTATGAAATTAATAATATCAAAGATATTAAGATTTATACTTTCAATTTATTCAGTATTATTTATTAATTTATCAATAAAAATTAAAAAATTTTTAAATAAAGATTTAAAAATAATTTTTTTCTATTTTCCTGTAAAATCTTATCAAGATAATATTCTTGAATTAATAGATGAGATAAAAAAAGAAAAAAATATTGAAGTTATTTTAGGTTATAATTTAGGCTCATCAAATGAAATTAAAGATTATGAAAAAACATTTTTTATCAACCTTGGTTATCTAAGATTTATTAAACAGATAGATATTTTTTTAAGCAGTTATGTCGTATATGATTTTCCCAGCACTTTAAATAAAATATATATCAATCACGATATATACGACACACCAATGGTGGATTTAGAAAAGGAAAAGAATTTAATTAAAGCTCTTAATAAATGTGATTATATTTTTCTATCTTCTGAAATTGTAATACTTTCATTACAAAAAAAAATGAACTGTTACAGTGAAAATCAAATAAAAAGTAAAAAACCACAATTAATTAACACAGGTTATTTGAAACTAGACCATGTTTATGAAAAACTTAAAATAAATAAATTGGAAGAAGATTCAATATTATTAGCACCGACATTATCTACAACTTTAAAAGATTTTAATTTAGATGAATATTTAGATCCCATAATAAAAGAATTATTAAATAATACGAATTTTAAGATAATTTATAGACCACATCCAGGAGATAAAGCTAACTTAAATAAAAATTTAATTTTAAATAGTATCAATGATAAATATAAAAATAATAAAAATTTTAAGATTGATTTTGACACTTCTTATCTTGATAGTTACAAAAAATCTAAAATTTTAATAACTGATTTTTCAGGAACCGCCTACACTTATGCATTTTCTAAGTTAAGACCAATTATATTTTTTTCAAAAAATGAAAAAGATCTTTTAAAAAGTAGTTTTAATGATTTACATTTTTTTAAGGATCGACTTAAAGTTGGAAAAATTGTTCAAAATATTGACAATTTAAATGAAGAAATTTATTCTGTTGATAAACAAATTGAATTTTATTCAAACCAAATAGAAACCTTACGTTCTGAAAGAATCAAGTTTTTTAAAAATTCAATTAAACAAAATATAGTTAATCTGAAGAATATAATAAATGTTTAAAAAAAAATAAATGAAAATAGGAATTTATTTAGAAGGATCTCCAGAAATGGGAGGTGGTTTTTTTCAATCTTTGAAAGCATCGCTGTTATTTTTTGATATCAAAAAATATAATTCTCAAATTGAATTAATTATTACAAAAAATGAAACAAAAGAATATTTATTAAAAGCACAGATTAAAAACAAACTATTTAAATTAAATAAAGTATCCGCATATACTTCACAATTATTTGAAATAAACTCATTTCATGACTTTTTTAATAAAGTTAAAATAAATCATCCCTTTTATAATTTTATTAAAAAAAATAGTTATGATTTGATAGTTTTTTTGGGACCTTCACCAATGTCTAAGTTTTGTAAAGACATTAGTTTTATTTCTAATATATGGGATTTAGATCACAAAAAAAATAGTCAATTCCCAGAACACAATTTAAATAATAATTACGAAAATAAAGAAAAACTTTTTAAAGAAATTGTTACTAGAGCATTTAAAATAGTAGTTCCTCACCAGTCTAATAAACTTGATTTAATAAATTTTTATAAAACCACAGAGGATAAAATTAATATTCAAAATTTTATTCCAATGCTGCCTACAATTTATAAAGAAAAATCTAACATTATTAATTATGATGAGATCTATGATAAGTTTAAATTACCAAAAGAAAAAAAAATAGTTTTTTATCCAGCTCAGTTTTGGGCACATAAAAACCATAAATACATAATTGATGTTGTTAAGATTTTGAAGGCAAAAAAAAAAGATAAATATTTATTTGTTTTTTGTGGGGGTAATAAAGGTAATTTTAAATATATCAAAGATTTGATTTTAAAAAACCAATTAGAAAATTACATAAAGATATTTAATTTTTTAAGTGATGATGAAGTTATTTCTCTTTACAAAAATTGTAATGCAGTGGTTATGCCGACTTTCTGTGGTCCTACAAACTTACCTATTTATGAGTCCTTTTTTTTTAAAAAGATTATATTTTATACAAAAAATTTAATACCAAATGATTCAATTAATGAACATTTAATTGAAATTGACATTACTTCACCTAAAGATTTATATGAAAAGTTAGATATTTGTTTTGATAAACCAAAATTAGAAAACATGATTCAAAAAAATTTTGATTATTATGAATTAGTCTGTAATGAAGAAAATTTTAAAATTAATTATGAAAAAATGTTTGATGAGTTCTCTTACCTTATAAATAGATGGAAATAAAAAAAGTAGTTGTTACTGGCGCTAATAGTTATGTGGGTGTGAATCTGATAAAGTCATGTATTAAAAAAAAAATTCACGTAATAGCTTTTTGTAGAAATAAAAAATTATTAAAAGCCACATTTAAAAAAAGTAAATTTCTCACATTTTATCATTATGAATTAACAAAAAAAGTTGAATTAAACCTTAAAAAAATTGATACAATTTTTCATTTAGCGAACGAAAGAATGAAAAGTTACGAAAAAAATTTTAAAATAGATCACAATATAATTGCAGCAAAAAATTTAATTAAAGCAATTTCTACTTTAAAAAAAATAAATATTATATATCTATCCAGTCATTTGGCTTACAGTGGAACACTTTCACATTATGGAAGAAGTAAGTTTAAATGTGAAAAAATTTTTTTAAAAAAAGATGCAACTATAGTTAGAGCTGGTTTTGTTTTTGGTGGTAAACCACTTGGTTTATTTAAAAATTTGATAGATCAACTAAATAAAATACGAATTATGCCAATTTTTTTTTCTACGGCGCCGCTTTACCCAATACATGTTGATGATTTAAATGAATCTTTAATTTCTATTGCTTCGAATAAAAAACATAAAAAAAAAATCTTAATTTTAGGTCAAAAAAAATCTATAAAAATTAAACAATTTTTTCAAATTCTAGGTTTAAGATACTTAAGTAAGAATATTATTTTTATCCCTTTACCCGGTAAATTTATTCATTTAATAACATCTATTTTAAGTAATTTTAGTAAATTCTTTTTTAATATTAACGAAAGAGTAGCTGGAATTAAGAGTTTATCAAAAATGAAAACTGATAATAACACTTTAGAATATAAAAAAAAACATTTAATCAATACAAATAATTTTTTAAAAAAAAATAATTAATGGAAAAAGTAACAGATCAAGAATTTGATGTTTTGATAATTGGTAGTGGTCCAGCTGGTGTTTCCGCAGCTTGGCCCTTGGTTCAGTCTCAAAAAAAAATTTTAATGTTAGATGTAGGTTTTACAGAATTTAATAACGTTAAAGAATCTTATACTAATCAAGACTCGTCACCAAAAGCTAGAGCACCTGAATTTTCTTATGTTTTTAGAGATTTTAAAAAGTTTTACAACTTAAACACCAATAAATTTACTGTAAATGGCTCATTAGCTAAAGGTGGATTATCAAATGCTTGGTCAACACTTGTAAGCTCGTTCACAGAAGAAGAATTTGAAAAATTTCCATTTGATAGAAAAGATATTCTAGAAAGTTATAAAGCTGTTGGAAAAAGAATAGGAATTAGTGGTGAAAAAAACGGAGATTTATCTGACTGGTTAGGAATTGAATATCTAACACAATCTAATCTTTCACTTCATCCACTGATTGAAAAGATACTGAAAAATTATCAAAATAAAAAAAATTATATATCCGATAAAAACATTAAAATGGGAAGACACAACCAAGCAATATTAAGTTCTAAATTTGATAATAGAGAAGCATTCAATAACAATTCAATGGTTGGGTATAAGAATACAGATAAATCTGCATACAATTCTGCACATGAAATTGAAAAGTTGGATAAATTTAATAATTTTACATATCTTAAAGATCATTTTGTTGAAGATGTAATAGAAAATGAAAGTCATTCAATTATTGTTGCAAAAAATGTTTTAAATGAAACTATTAATAAGTTTAAAGCTAAAATTACCATACTCGCAGCTGGGACTGTAGGATCCACCAAATTAGTTCTTAAAATGAAAAAATACTTTAATAAAACACTAATATTAAAAAATACACCCATGTATCCTTTTGCAGTTTTATTTCCAACTGAATTTATGAGAGGTGCTTCATTTAAAAATTTTTCATATTGGCATATGTCATATTTTTTAGAAGAAAAAAATTTACCAAATAGATGTAAAATATATGGACATTTAACTCCTACAGATGGAATTAATTATAATGAATTGAGTAATAGAATTCCATTACCTTCACCGTTTAATAAATTGATAGCAAAATTTTTATGGCCTAAAATGATTTTAGGCACATGCATTTTTCCAGGCTATTTTTCAAATAATGAAATTAAATTAAGTGAAAAAAATGTGTTAAGTATTAATGGAGACACACATGATGAATATTTTGATTATGTTAAAAAATCAAAAAAAACTCTGAGTAAAGTTTTTAGAAAATTGAATGGTTTGTTTCTTACCGACTCGAAACTACCAAAACTTGGAGAAGACAGTCATTACGCATGTACGCTACCAATGAAAAAAGATCCTAAAATAATTGAGACAGACGTTAATGGTTTATTAGGAGGAAAAGGGCAAATTTATTGTGTAGATGGTTCAGTTTTAACTGAATTGCCTGCTAAAAGTCATACATTTACTATTATGGCTAACTCAGACAGAATTTCTCAACAAATAATAAGAAGATTAAATCAATAAATACATTAAATTTTCAAAATTAATATTTTATTAATAAATTTTAAGTTGTATGTAATATAATCTAACAAGATTAATTTATGAGTAACTTAGTAAACAGAATCTGTAATGAAATTAAAAACCAAAATCAGGAAGAAATTGTTATTATTGGTATAGATGGCCCCACAGCTGCAGGAAAAACAACTCTTGCGGACAATATAAAGAAAAAATTAAAAAATACGGATATTTTTATCTTTAAATTAGATTGGACTTTAAAAGATAGAAAATTTAGAGAAAACTCTTTAGTAGATTATAAAAAAAAGAATTCTTTTTTTTATTATGAAGCAGAAGAACACATGAATCTTCATGTAGCCTCAAATTTTTTGAAAAAAATAAAATCCTTAAAGTCAAAAAAGAAAATCAATATAACACTTAATAACCTTTACGATAGAGATGGTAGTACAAAAAACGATTTAAAAATTAAAGCATCTATTAAAAAAAACACAGTAATAATTATAGAAGGTCATTACACTGGCTACAAAGAAATATATAAATATATTGATTTTAACATACTTTTATTATCAAAAAAAAATGAACTAATTAAAAGAAAAATCAATAGAGTTAAAAATTACAGAAAACCACAAGATACAAAGAAATATTTTGATTTAATAGATATTCCATCTTTTGTAAATTACTTAAGCAGATTTGGAAATAACTATAATTTAATTTTTGATAATACAAATTACAATAAACCAAAAAAAATTAATCACAGTGATTTGAATAAGTGGATTGATAGTGTTTTTGATAAAAAGAAATCAAGAAGTCTCAATATACCCACAAAAAATCTTTTTGATAAAATTAACTTTTATCAAACAATTAAAAATAACCTTTTATCTGAAAATGATTTTAAAAAAATTATTGAATTAATATTTAAGTTAGATGATTTTATAGGAAAAAATGTAACATCTTCAATCAATGAAATTAAAAGAGATATTGATGAAGAGACAGGAAGACTTATTAAGGAAATTAACAAAAATTTAAAGGGTAAAAAATTTGAATTTGTTTATACAAATAATTTTCATAATTTATATCATAAGAAATTTCCAATAAATATGGGTTTTAGTTTTAAGTCATCAAAATCTACAATTAATTTTACTGTTAATTATAATGAAAAAATATTGGAATTATTTGTTCATTGGAATGGTGGAGTGGAAAAAATATCAATAAAAAGAGTAATATCAATTTTAGAAGATAAAAATTCACTAACTTGTGATTATTATAAACAAAATATTGAAAAAGTTAATTTTTTAAACACTCCTGTAATATCAAATTATATACCTACAGACTTTACCTTTATTGATTTTTTTAAAAAAAAATTTCAATCAAAAAATATTTTAACAAATATCGAAGAATCCAACATCTCATCCACTGAAATTAAAGAATTTTTTTATGAAAATAATAAACTTTGGATACAAAGATTTGCAAAATTTAAAGAAAGAGATTTTTTTAAAGAAATTTTAGACACGATAGGGGCAGATACTTTTGTAATAAATAATTATTTGTTTGTATTTAAATCTTGTTTTTTTGAGTCTAATAAAAAATTTGTAAATTTTTTTAAAACATGGAAATTAAATAATGCATATAAAAAACAATTAGAAATTAATAATAAAAAATATGATGATATTATAGATAATGACAGGTCAAAACTTAAAACAATAATAAATACTAAAACTAAATCTTTTAAGTGTCTTGATGGAAAAATCTTTTATTCACCTAAAAGTGAAAAGTATAAAAATTTAAGCATATTAAAAAAAGATATTAAATTTTTACTATCTCACAAAAAAAGAATAGTTAGGAAGGCAATATGTAGTTACGCTGCTGCAAATTATGCTGATTGTTTTTTTGATACTAAAAAGTTGTGGCCGGACGACAAAAATATAATTAATAAAAGTATTTCACTTTCTGATTTTACAAAAATTAGCCCAACCATTTTAAATGATCTATATTTTTGGTTGAATGTTAAAAATGCTGGAAAAGCAGTTTTAGCAGCAAATATTTATGATATTAGAAAAAATAGTTTAGATATTTCTGCTTATCTGCAGGCGTCTCAAGAAAACCTCAAACCCATAGTTTTACAATCTTCATTTAATGCTATTGGACATAAAGAAAAATATAAAAAAAACATAAGTGAGGGTTACTTAAAATTAAAAAATGGACCTAATGATTTTGTTGAAAATATTTTAACTGAAGCTAGAAATATTTTTTTAAAGAATGGTAATAAAGATTTTTTATACGGTATAGGTTTAGATCATGTTGATTTTAGATATGATTTGCCCAAAGGAAGAGTTTATAGATTTCTAAATAAATTTAAAATTAAAAATAGTATAACTCACTATACTTTGGATAGTTCCTTTTTATTAGAAAATCCTAAGATAAAAAATTTTTCAAAAAATAAAAACAATATTAATAAACAAGTAATCAAAAATGAAATAAATTTATTAAAAAGAATTGAAAATAATCATTTGTATGACTTTGAATTTTGTGCAAATGAACTGAATTATATTGAAAATGAAAAAAAAGTATATGTTCCAAGTAAAAAAGATATAGAATTTTTTGCAAAAGAGTTCTTTGAGCAAATTCAAAAAACTAATATTAGTTATATTAATTCAAGGCCAAAATTAATTATTGGAAATTTAGGAACCGTACACCATGGTTATGATAATAATAATTATGTTAAGTCAGATGCAT
>MDTG01322243.1_pt1 | contig 13187 bp, 14 predicted proteins | sample 811421 | NCBI WGS metagenome assembly MDTG01 (sample SAMN05326645, study PRJNA326480) | marine metagenome | isolation source: seawater | place: Pacific Ocean: South East | collected 2011
ATAATCAAATAATTCTTTTCCAATTCCCCCAGAAGCTCCAAAAATAATTACCATAATTTATTACCACCTTAAGATTGCAACACCCCAAGTCCACCCAGAACCAACAGCAATCATTAATACAATATCACCTCTTTTGATTAGTTTTTTACTGTTTGTTTCATCCAAGACTAGAGGAATTGTTGCACCAGCGGTGTTGGCATAATGCTCCATGTTTGTATGAAACTTTTCCCATGGTATATTAGTTTTTTCAGCAATCTTTTTTAGGACCCCCCATGACGGTTGATGAGGAATGACATGGTCAATATCGCTTGCTTTCATTTTAATTGCATCTAATGATTTTTTAATAGCTTTCGGTAGTACATCTGTTCCAGTGTCATAAACAGCTCTACCATTCATGCGGAAAGTATGAAGATTATTTTCTAGTACGTGATTTGAACATGGATTCTCTGATCCACCGCCAGGTATAGTAAAGTTTTCCCAACCTTTTCCATCTGCATATAATTTTTGAGTTAGTATTTCTGAAACTCCATTTGATTTTTCTAAAATAGCAGCACCTGCACCATCACCAAAAAAAATACTTTCTCTCTTATCCCAATTTGTAATTGTTGAATATTTTTCAGCTCCAACGATAAGTGCATTAGATATGAAACCTGAATGAATCATGGATGAGACAACATTTTGAGCATATATATAACCGGAACAGACAGCGCTTATATCAAATGCTGGAGCATTTGTTTTACCAAGCTTACCTTGAAGAATAGCAGCAGTAGACGGTGCAAGTCTATCAGGCGTAGAAGTTGCAACAATAATCATATCAATCTCTTCTATTTGCATTTTAGCATTATTCAATGCATTTTTAGCAGCATAATATGCCATATCACTTGTTGTTTCATTTTTTTTTGCAATTCGTCGATTCTTGATGCCTAATGTTTCATAAATCCACATAGGATTAGTATCAACTGTTTTTGCAATTTCTTCATTTGAGAGAATTTTTTCAGGGGTGTATGAACCGGTAGACTTGATTTTTACATGAAAAGACATTTACTATGATTATAGTGATATTTCTTTAAATTGCCTTATATAATTTTTATAGACAACCTCAGAATTGAATCTAATATCACTCCAATCATTTTTTTTCAATTTTACAATAACATTATCGTTGATGAGAGTCCTTAATTCATCAACGTTATTAAAGTATTGAGCATTATCTTTGGCAACTTCCATGTTATACTTATTTTTATGACAAACAATTTTACCCTCACATACGCTTAATGCTTCAATCAGTGATGGGTTTGTTCCACCAACTGAATGTCCGTGTATATATAATGATGCATTTTTTCGTAATTCATTCAAAATTGACTGATCATAAATACCACCAAAAAAATATATTTTATTTTTATTATTATAGTTAAATAATTTTGATTTATAGAAATTGGTATCTGTTTTCCCAATTATTATTAGTGGTTTTTTATCTTTACTTGAAGTGAATGCCTTGCATATCTCTTCAATATTGTTTTCTGGTTCTAGGCGAGCAATTATCAGGTTATAGTTTTGTAAGCAATCTATACCTTTAGATTTAAATAATTGATTTATTGTGTCTTTGCCAGAAAAGCTACTATCAGGTATTTGATAGGGTATATAAAAATATTTATTTTTAAATAACTCGCTAAAGTCAGATTCTAAACTTTCAGAATCAATAATTATTTTGTTCGAAAATATAAAAGTTGGTAAAAAGAAACTTTTAATTATAATTCTCTGAAGCAAAGACCATCTTGATCTTTTCCATTCACATCCATCAGGATTTACAACTAGTTTTTTACCTAAGATTCTTGGGAGAAACGACATGAAAGAAATTGAAACGCCGCAACAAAAAATAATATCACATTGAAACATAGATTTAAATAAAGACTCAATATAGTATATCATACCATTTGATTTGCTAGTTCTAAGAATTACGTATTCAAATTTTTTGTCATCATATTCATTAATTTGATTTTTTTCTCCATATATAGTAAAGTTTATATTGTTTTTAGTATCGTGCTCCTTAATTAAAAGCTCCACAAAACGTTCAAAACCACCATAATTGTTAGGTATGCCTCTTGTACCAATAATTCCGACTTTTATTTTTTTACTCATTTGTTATCTAAGAAATTTAAAATATATTTTTAGTAATATTAAAAAAAATTATAACACTTAATGTATAAAATTGGAATAATAGGAAAGGGTTTTGTTGGCTCCGCTGTTTTTAATGGATTTAAAGATAATAAAAATTTTGAATCTCAAATAAGAATTCATGATAAAAATAAAAAACTTAGCTCACATTCTTTAGAAGAAACTGTGAATGAATCAGATTATATTTTTTTATCTATTCCTACTCCTGCAAATTTTAACGGTAGTATAAACCTTGATATACTTGAAGGCTGTCTATCAGATATCAGTTTAATTCAAAAAAATGATTGCATAATTTTAATAAGGTCTACGATAGTACCAGGTTCAACATCTTATTTTGCTAAAAAATTTCCTAAACTTAAAATTGTTTTTAATCCTGAATTTTTAACTGAAAAAAATGCAAATGAAGATTTTGTTAATCAATCAAGAGTGATTTTAGGCGGCGATAAAGATTGCACACAGAAAGTAAAAAGATTGTATAGAAAGCGGTTTGGAAGTTTATTACCAGTAATTTGTACAAATTATGAAACTGCTGAACTTATCAAATATATGAATAATTGCTTTTTAGCTACAAAAGTTTCTTTCATGAATGAAATGAAGATTTTATCTAATCATATAAATGTTGATTGGGAGAAAGCTGTTGAAGGGTTTGCATTAGATGAACGAGTTGGGGACTCACATCTAAGTGTTCCAGGCCATGATGGTAAACTAGGATTTGGCGGTAGTTGTTTTCCAAAAGATTTACAGGCTTTAATTTACTTTGCAGAACAGTTAAATGTCGACCTAAATGTATTGAAAGGTACTTGGGAAACAAATTTGGATATTAGAAAAGAAAGAGATTGGGAAAATCTTAAAGGAAGAGCAATTATTAAATCAGAAGAAAAAAGTTAAAAGTTTTATAATTTATCAATCAATTCAGCATATTGACTTGAAATTACATTCCAATCAAATTGATTTTTAATCTTATTCATCGCGTTTGCAGATATCTTTTTCAATAGATTCTCATCAACAACAGTCGTATTAATTTTCTCAGCAAGATCAATTGAATTTTCGGATGAAAAGGTAATTCCATCTTCATTATTACATATAACTTCTTTGATAGGTTCTAAATCGGAAGAAATTACTGGTAGATTTAAGCTCATTGACATAAGAATAACAGCACTTTGATATATTTTCTTATAAGGAAGTATTATTGCTGATGAACAAGAAAATAAATTCTTCATCTCTGTATTCGAAATAAAATAATTTTTAACTATGACTCTATCCTCAATTCCATTGTTTTTTATTAACTTTTTATACGAAAGAAAATCACTATCCGTATTTTTACCAGCAATAATTAAATGTATATTTTGATTAACATCTTTGAGTGCATTTATTAAGATATCTAAGCCTTTATCTTTTTTAATTTGACCGAAAAATAAGATATATTTTTTTGATACATCTAATTTTAAATGTCTGGATGCTTCATCCATAGATGGCATTTTACCAAAGTATGATATGTAGCCACCCTGTTTTATGATTTCAATCTTTTCAGGATTATTAATTTTTTCAGATAATTTTTTGTAACAAAATTTATTATGAACGATAACTGAATCTGCAAAATTATTAAAGATAATTTTCTCAAAAAAGCTAATATTATTTCCTTTGAAAGATTCAATATCGTGAGCTATAACAATTAATTTTTTTGAAAAAATTTTACTAAAAAAAATAAGTAAAAAAGTTAAAAAGTCAGAAGTAAAAAAATTAACAATGGTTACTGAAGAGTTTTTTAATCTAGAGATTATAAGTGATTTTGTTACAGAAAAAATGAAGGATATGGCTTTCAAAATCTTATTATTAAAATTATTTTCAAAAAAATTTTTATATTTTAAGCAAGCATCATTTTCTAATTTAAAATTACTAAAAACATAAACTGATATATTATTATTTAAAAATCCATTTGCAAGAGAGGATGTATAGTAGTCCATTCCAGCTTTCTTGCCAACATGATCAATTATTGAAATTATTTTTTTATGTTTTTGCATATTCTTTTGTTTTATTATAAGCAATCAAGATAAGCAGAATTATAGCCCACATATCAACATTCACTAAATTAGTTGCTCTGGCATAGAATCCATTGATTGGTATGTAAAATAAATAAAAAATTAAAACATATTTAATTGTATTGACAAAAACTGGGTCCTCATTAGATATTTTATTTATATGCTTTAATGTTAAATAAATTTGAGATACAACTAACAATACTAACAGAAAAATACCATATGTAAAAATACCACCAAAAATACCAATATCGGATGGATAAAAATAACCGAAAATTTCATTAAGACCACCCTCAAACTGTGTGCTCAAATTTCCTGCACCAAAATAAAAAGAAGTTGGAGAAATATTAAAATAATTCAATGCAGTTAAAAAAGTAAAAACTCTTATGCCATAACTAAGATCAGCAGAGTCTTGACTAGCAATAGAATAAATCGTGTCACTAATTAGAAAAGATAAATTTTCAACATAGTCTGGATTTATAAATTGAACTAATAAAAATAAAATTATAAAAGATGTAAACAGCTGAAAAAGCTTGTAGAAAGATTTTTGTAATGAAAAATAAGAAACATAAAAGTAAAAAATTAAAATTAATATGAATGCAATAAGGATTCTAGATTGTGCTATAAAGAAAATATAACTCAAGAAAAATAGAAATAGAGCCAAGGATATTATATTATTTTTTTGATTAAATTTTATTAAAAAATAAATAGTTGAAAATAAGATAAAAAAAGTTTGAAAGCTGAATCTTGCACCACGTAATTCTTCAATAACTAAAAAATTTTGATCAGTTGAAATATCATTAAAGTCTAAAAATATTACAGATAAGAAATAAAAAATAAAGGGTAGGGATGATAAAAACAAAAATGAATTTTCAAACAATTTTAATTTTACTTTAGATTGTAAAATTAATTTATATACCCATAACGCAATTCCAAAAGTGAACCAACCTCTTTCCGAAATTATTCCAATAATGATTGGTTGACCAAACTCCATACTTGCTCTTAATGCGCTAAATAAAGGAACAAAAATACTAAGCAATGCTAGAAGTAAAATTGAATTATCAATCCTATTTTTTTTGATAATTTCTTGTGAGAAATATATAAAAATATATATCAGAGATAATACAGAAAGTAATGTATGAAATATTAAGAAAAAATCTTGTAATGGAGTAGCAAAGAATGTACCAGAAACTAAAAAAAATACTACTGGTATAAAAATTGGGTAATATATTTTATTTAGCTTCACAAAATTTATATAAAAGGCAATGCTCCACTATCAAGAGGCGAGTATTTTAAATCTTTATTTCTCTTTCCAATTTCCTTTGCTGGTATTCCACCAACAACAGTAAATTTTTCGACATTTTTTGTAACAACAGCACCCGCTGCAACTACAGATCCTTCACCTAATTCAACACCTGGAAGTATTATAGCTCTAGTTGAGACCCAAACATGATTATTGATACGAACTGGACCTCCACTTGTTTTAAAGCTTGAACTGTTATGATCATGGTCCATAGTCCAAATCATAACTTCTGAACTAATATTTACATTGTCACCAATAGATAAACCATTTCTACCATCTAAAGAACTGTAATGACCAATAACAGAACCATTACCAATAGTAATTTTACTGGGCATTCGTATTCGAAACTTGCCATAAATAACAGAAGATCCAATTTTCATCCCAAAAAATCTTAAGAACATAGTACGTATAAAACGAATAGGGATATACGAAATGAATGTGAGATAAAGCCACGCAAAAGATTCAAAATAAAGACGTAATTTATTTTTGATGTTCATTTTAATCCTTATTAAAATTTAACGTTTTTGGAATGAAATAAGTTTTAAAATTATATTTTTTTTGAATTAAATAAGAAGTAGTCACATTGAGGCAAAGGGAAGATACCAATGTAGAAATTCCTGCTCCCCTTAATCCAAGCTTTGGAATTAAAATAATATTTAGAATTATATTTAAAATTAACACCATAAACACTATAAAAGCGTTTAGTTTTTGTTTTCCAATCATATTTAAAAATATTCCATTTGCACTTGTAGAGCAATATACCATTTGACCCAAAACAAGATAAACTAATATTTCAGCACCATAAGAAAAGTCATTACCAAATATCAAAAAAATTTGATTTCTAAAAATCATTATAAATAAAGCAATAATACAAGAAATATAGAAAATTACTCTTGTAGAATCGCTAATTGTTTCTTGAAGTTCGATATATTTATTTGTCCAAAATAATTCAGAAAACTTTGGACCTGAAATGGAATTCAGAGTTAACATAGCAACAGACACTAGTCCAGAAATTTTCCAGCAAATACTATAAATTCCTACCTCTTCTGTAGAAAGGTAGTATTCACACATGATTAAAGATATATTAGCTAAAATTAATGCTGAAGCCGAGGTAATCATCATAGGATAAGAAGTTTTAATAATTTTTTTTCTACTGATAAAGGAGCTCTTAATAGAAAAAGATTGAATATTATTTTTTAAATATCTTAACACATAATATATTGATAACAATGAGCAAATTATAATTCCAAAACATAGTGAATAAATCGGTAACAAATTTGAAGAGAACGTAAAACTGTAAAACACTATAATTGTTACAACAATTAATGACGCAAGAACACTCCTCAGTATTTCGGACTTTTTGAATTTTCCAATTCCGACTAAAAATTCAATTCCTATATTCAAAATTGCCATAAATGGAATAACAAAAGATGAAAATTGTAGAGCAGTCAAGTACAAGCTATTTTGAAAAAAATCATTTGATAAAATCGGAATTATTTTAAAAAAAATAATACTTATTAATAATGACATTAATATTACTACTTCAATACTATATTTATATAAAAAATATAAATCTGACTTGCTGTCTTTAAGCTCTCCAACAAACCTAAGAATCGAAATATTTATCCCCATAGAAGAAAACATTGCTAAAATCAATATGAAGCTCATTGATACGGAATAGATGCCAACTATTGATGGTCCATATTTTGACGCAATAAGAAAAATAGCATAATAACTAATAAGCATACCAAAAATTTTAATAAAGAAGACACTTTTCATACCATCTAAAAGGATTTTAAAGTGCTTGTTATTTATTAATCCTAAATTCATTTATTTTATCCTGCCAGAATTGAAAAAGCCTTGAATGAAAGATCTATTAATTATGTAAAATGACTTAATTGATCTTCTATACTCTTTCTGAAACAATACTTTCAGATTCGACTTAAAGAAGAAATAAATTAGGAAAAAAAGTTTTCGCAAGTCAAAAAATTTGAGGGAAAAAATAACAGCATTTCTTATTGAGTACATTGTTACAAAATCAGATTTAAAATTGTTACCACTATTTTTAGTGTGACCATTTACTTTGTGTAAAAATTTAATATCTGGGAGACAAATCATTCTTTTATTATTAATTATTGTTGCTCTATAACAAAAATCTACATCATCAAAATAAATAAAATATCTTTCATCCATAGCACCAATATCGTCAATCAAAGAACTTTTAAATAATAGGCATGATGTAGGAGCATATGTTATATCTCTTATAGATGAAAATTGACCAACATCTTTTTCATTGATACCATAGTGTGCTACTTCACAATTAAAAATGTCATCAAAAAATCCTCCAGCACTCCAAATTAGATTTTTGTTATCAAAATAGTAAGTAATTGGAGCTACTAAGTCAGCATTCGAATTTTTCAAACCATGTAATAATTTCTCAAAACAATCTTTTGGAAAAGAGGTATCGTCATTTATTAATAATATATAATCACAATTATCTTGAAGAGCTGCTATAATTCCCTGATTATTTCCTTTAGCTATTCCTAAATTGTCAATATTTTTAATAACTTTTTTTTCAGTAATATTGAAATGATTTATTTTATCTAAAGTATCATCGTCAGAATTATTATCAATAAAGTAAATAATTGAATTTTTATGCGTTTGAGAGCTTAGTGAATCAAAAAATTCGTTAAGAAATATGCTGCTGTTAAAAGTAACAGTTACTATACCAATTTTGTCATTCATAATTAATGTAATATTTAAAGGTGTGGTATAATTTTTTTTTAAATAAATCGGTAAATGATTTATCATAGGTATTTTCTTTAAAACTCATAATACTATCAAATATTTCTCCTAAAGTTGTTTTATAAACAATATTAGGTTTATAAAATTTTCTATCTTCAAATTTCATATCTTTCAGATGATCAACAAATTGGTCAATTATATCATTTGAATAGACATACTCCATTTTTATTTTTCTATCAAAAACTATTATTTCTATATTTCTTGAAGCATTATAGAGCCATGTCGTTATAACAGAATTATGGTTAGGTTTCGCACCATTACCAAAAATATGAGGTAACCTATAAATAAAGATTTTAGCAAAATTTTTCTCTGAATAATTTTCTAACGCAATTTCGGCATTTCTTTTTGATATTCCGTAATCATTTTTACTATATTTCGCATGCAGGGTGGAAGTGAATACTATTGGAATTTTTAATTTTTTACCTTCTATTATCTGTATAATTTTTTTAGTTAATTTTTCATTGCCTTTTATAAGTTCAGATTTGCCTGATTTTGGATCAGGTGCTCCAGCAAAGTGAAAAATAAAATCTATATCGCATATGTATTTTTTAAGATCACTGAAAGTGTGATTTCGATTAAAATTATATATTTTGTATTTTGAAGATTTTCCCAAATATTTTTTAAGTGATTTTCCAAGAAAACCATTTGATCCTGTAATAAGGATATTCAACTTATAAATATGAGGTTATGCTTCTTAAATGACAATTAACAATATTGTCAAATTTTAAAAGAGCTTTTATTTGGTACATTGTTAACCATATATAATAGTCTGGTACTTCAATTTCTTCGCTGGTTTCAACTAACATATTTTTGACTCTTTTTTTATAAAATCTTCCTCCATCTTCAGGCCACCATCTTTCAAGTAGAGTTATAGATTTATTTTTCTTACTAGTAAAAAATTCAGAAAATAGAGGTACTTCACCTTTGTGCATTACATCTAAGTTACTATATGTTACTTGTAAAGTTGGAGACATCTGAAGCTTACCATAATTACCTGGCTCATACTTTGCATTAATTAAGTAGTGTGGAATACCATTAAAATATTTTTTTATAATTCCGACAACACTTGCTTCAGTGCCTTGGTCTACCATAGGTTGAGACCAACCACCTTTTGATTCTCTAAGCTGTGTCTCTACTTCTACACCTATAACATCAAAAAATCCACCACTTTTGTGAGAAAGGTCACCCGTATCTTTTTTGTAATACCAATTTTTATCAACATCCTTTAAGTTGATTCGGCGATCTGTAGCTTTATATTCCTCTTTTTTTTTATTAAACCAATCTAAAACCTGCTCTAAATTATTAAATTGATTTTGATCTGAAACACACTCAAGTAATTGATCAATACGATTTTCTGTATCTTGAGTAATTTGATATCTTTCTTGAATAATTTTTACAATTTCTTCTTTCACATTAGCTCCTTCTCAATATGTAAGATTTTTTCCTTTGATGTCATTTTAGTGTCAAAATCACTTTTAATATAATTAATTTTAAAATCAATATTTCCAAAAGTAACATTTTTTCTTTTGAGCATTTCAACGATCTCACCAATCTTGATTGGCTTATTTGATGTTAAATTGATAATTCCAGTTAAATCTTGATTTATAACATTCAGAACATCTTGATATAATGTAAAATCTAAAATACTCTCTTTAGACAAAGCTATTGGATTATTTTTAATAATTTTCATAAAAGTATTTTCTTTCATACCTCTTCCTATAAGTCCGCTGGGCCTGATAATACAAAATTGTTTATTTTGTGATGAAATTATTTTTTCTGATAGATTTTTACAAACCCCGTAAGGAGTATCTTGATTAGAATCAATTGAAGATATATAAATGATTTTTTTACTATTAATTTTACTTATTTCATGAGTTAAAAGAACATTATCATAAATAAAATCGTAGCTAATATTTCCCCAGTTCATATGCTCAATTCTTGCTGCACAATGAATTATTATGTCAAATTCTTTTTTTTTAAAATCGGAGAGACTGCTCTTTCTATCAAATGAATAAATTTGATTTTTTCTATTTAATTTATTCTTTAGAAAAGATCCTAATCCACCATTTGCACCAGTTATTAGTATATCCATTTTTACTTTAGTTTCTTAAGATACCATTCAATTGTTTTCTCAATCCCGCTTTGAAAATTTTCATCTGCTTTCCAACCAAGATCTGATTCAATTTTTGAGGCATCAATAGCATATCTCTGATCATGACCAGCTCTATCTTCAACAAAAGTTATTAAGTCTTTATATGAGGTTTTTTTAGGTATTTTTTTGTCAAGCAAGTTGCAAATTTCTTCAACAATTTCAATATTAGTCTTTTCATTTCTACCACCAATATTGTAGGTCTCACCAAATTTTCCATTATGAAATGCTAAATCTATACCTTTACAATGGTCTAAGACGTATAGCCAATCTCTTATATTTTTTCCATCACCATATATTGGTATATCTTTACCATTGTATGCATTGGAAATAATTTTAGGGATTAATTTTTCTTCATTTTGTTTTGGACCGTAGTTGTTAGAGCAATTAGTTATAACAGTATTCATGCCATATGTCTCATGATAACTTCTAATAATCATATCACTAGAAGCTTTTGATGCAGAATAAGGAGAGTTTGGAGCGTATGGAGTAGTTTCTTTGAAGAGACCTTCATCTCCAAGGCTTCCATAGACTTCATCCGTAGAAACATGAAGAAATCTAGAACCAGCAAACTCTTTTTTAAATTTATTAGCAGAATTCATCCAGAGTTTATAGGAGGCATGAACAAGATTGAAGGTTCCAATTATATTTGTTTTTATAAAAACGTCAGGACTTTCAATTGAGTTATCAACATGTGATTCTGCTGCAAAGTGTACTACACCCGAAAATTCATAATTTTGGAATAAAGAGTTAACTGTATCTTGATTACAGATATCTCCATTTATAAATTTGTATCTCTCATTTTTTTCAATATCTAAAAGATTATTTAAATCTCCAGCATATGTTAGAAGATCTAAATTGATAATACTATAGTTTGGATATTTATCAAGAAAATAAGGAATGAAGTTTGATCCAATGAAACCAGCTCCCCCAGTTACTAGTATATTTTTATTTTTTGACATAATTAAAATATTCTGGGATATCAATTAAATTTGGAAGCTTTTTATCCTTTTCAGACATTAAAACTTTTTGAAAATCTATATCTAAATTAACATTTATAGTTTCATCATTAAAAATTATTCCCTTATCGTGTTCAGCACTATAAATATTATCAACTTTGTATGTAAATAATGTATTCTCTTGAAGAGAAATAAATCCATGAGCAAAGCCTTTAGGAATAAACATTTGAAGCTTATTTTCTTGTGAGAGTACTTGTTTTACATATTTCCCGAATGTAGGTGACCCAACTCTAATATCAACTGCAATGTCTAAAGCAGCACCTTGAATTACTCTAACAAGTTTTGTTTGTTCAAATGGTGGAATTTGAAAGTGTAAACCCCTTAATACGTTTTTATGGCTAATTGATTCATGGTCTTGACAAAAATTGATTTTATAACCAAGAACTTTCTCTAATTTATCTTCTCTATATGTTTCAGTAAAATAACCCCTATCATCTGAATGTATTAAAGGTTCTATTATGATAACATCGTGAATTAGCGTTCTTTTAAAATTCATTTTTTTATTTCTCCAATTTGAGTAAATATTGTGAGTAGTCATTATTTCCCATTTTAGATACAATTTTATTTAACTGTTTTTTTGTAATAAAATTCATTTTATATGCTATTTCTTCTATGCAAGCAATCTTTAAACCTATTCTTTTTTCAACAGTTTTAACAAATTGAGAGGCTTCTAATAGGCTAGTATGCGTACCAGTATCAAGCCATGTACTACTTCTATGCAATAACTCAACATTTAATTTTTTTTCATCGAGATATAATTGATTTATTGATGTGATTTCGAGTTCTCCTCGCGCACTTGGGACTATATTTTTAGCTTTTTGTATTACATTATTTGGATAAAAATATAATCCTACAACTGCATAGTTGCTTTTTGGGTTATTGGGTTTTTCATCTATACTTTCTGCATTGCCATCACTATCGAATGATACAACACCGTATCTTTCTGGATCATTTACATAATATCCAAAAATTGTAGCTTTATTTTCTATTCTTTTTATCGACGATTCCATTAATTTACTTATTCCTTCAACATAGAATACATTGTCTCCTAATATCAAACATACATTATCGTTACCAATAAACTCTTCTCCTAAAATGAATGCTTGAGCAAGACCTTCAGGTTTTGGCTGAATAATATATTCAAATTTCATACCTAGTTCACTTCCATCTCCTAAAAGCTTCTCAAAGTTAGGCAAGTCTTCTGGGGTGGATATTATTAAAACCTCTTTTATATTTGCTAACATCAATATTGATAGAGGATAATAAATCATAGGTTTATCATAAATAGGTAGCAGCTGTTTTGAAACAGTTTTTGTAATTGGATGTAGTCTAGTTCCTGCTCCACCCGCTAAAATAATTCCTTTCACCTTAAAAGATAATAAATCTTTCATAGTTAATTAAGTATAAAAAAAATATGTAATTTTTATAATCAATGTTCCGAAAATCAATCATATTTTGTGTTTTGTTTCATAGTTTTTTTAAAACTAAATTGTTTGATAAATGATTAAAAAAATATTATTACCCATTCTATTTTTTAGCTTTTTGTTTTCACAGGTATCCTTGCGTGACATTGAAGCAATGACTAATGAACAGCTTGATACTATAAAGGCTGAACTCCTTAAACAAAATGAAAGTCAAGAAGATAATGTTAACTACACTCCATCAATTGAGGAAGTCATAATTAATCAAAGTGATAAATCTAT
>MDTG01185884.1_pt1 | contig 13186 bp, 8 predicted proteins | sample 811421 | NCBI WGS metagenome assembly MDTG01 (sample SAMN05326645, study PRJNA326480) | marine metagenome | isolation source: seawater | place: Pacific Ocean: South East | collected 2011
TCAATCAAACCACAATATTTACAATACGTCTTGGCACTATTATTATTTTTTTGACTTTTTTTTCTTCCAGGTGTTTCTTAATTTGCGGATTACCCAAGGCTATCGTCTCTATTGCCTTTGGTTGGCTATCTGGCGCAACTCGTATTTCTCCTCGGCGTTTTCCGTTTATTTGAACTACCAACAAGACCTCAGTTTCTTTTAGGGCAACCACATCAACTGCAGGCCAATCCGCAGTCGCGAGATCTTCACCATAACCCAACTCTCTCCACAATGTCGTAGTCATGTGGGGGGCTATGGGATAAAGTATTCTTATGAGAATTCCAATTCCCTCTTGTTTTACAGAATTCATGCCATCCAGTGATCTGCTAAGCATTGCGTCGTTATCTAAGACATTAAGCATTTTCATTGCTGCAGATACGACTGTATTAAAGTGCTTCCTCTCATAATCAATGTTAGCCTGCTGCAAAAGTTGGTGTATGCTGCGCCGGGTGCTTGCTAAACTTTCTCCAAGACCTTCAAAATTTGCATGTTTTTTGGCTGATGATATGGCCTCTTTATTTTCCGCGGCAAACCTCCAGAGCTTTTTCAAAAATCTAAAAGAACCTTCCACCCCATCCGCATTCCAAGATAGGGTGTCTTCGGGTGGACTGGCAAACATTGTGAATAATCTCGCAGTATCTGCCCCATATTGATCAATAAGCTCTTGAGGATCAACACCATTGTTTTTTGATTTTGACATCGTCCGTATTCCTTCAGAAAACACTTGCAACCCATCGAGCTTCGAAATTGCTTTTATTTCACCATTCTTTCCCAAGGATTTTAGTTTCACATCTAACGGATTAATATATACAACCCTCCCACTTTTTTCTTTTCGTGAAAAAACTTCGTTTAAAACCATTCCTTGCGTCAAAAGCTTGCTGAACGGCTCTCTAATAGAAATTAAATTTAAGTCCCTCATTACCTTAATCCAAAAACGACTATATAGAAGGTGTAATATTGCGTGTTCAATGCCTCCGATATATTGATCTACCGGCAACCAATAACTTACACGGTCGTCAACCATCGCTTCAGTGTTATCTGAACAGGTATAGCGTAGTGGGTACCAGGAAGAATCAACAAAAGTGTCCATTGTATCGGTTTCTCTAGTAGCTGCCCCGCCGCAACTGGGACAGTTTATATGCAAGAAATCTTTTCTTGCCCTTAAGGGGTTTCCTGAGCCATCAGGGAGGCAATCCTCTGGCAAAACCACTGGAAGATCCGAATAGGGAACTGGCACATCGCCACATTGATCACAATGTATGATTGGTATAGGGGTTCCCCAATACCTTTGTCTTGAAATGCCCCAATCTCGAATTCGCCACTGAGTCTCCAAGCCTCCCAGTCCTTTATTTTTCAAGTCCTGAGCTATTGTACTTACGGCATCATCAAATAAAAGACCATTATATTTGCCAGAATTTATACACTTTCCTTTGTTCGTATACCAATCACGCCATTCTTCAATAACAAACTCTTTTCCGTCAAACGCAATTACTGGGACAACCTCTAAACTATAACGTCTGGCAAAATAGAAGTCTCTCTCATCATGAGCTGGAACCCCCATAACAGCGCCTTCTCCGTAACTCATTAACACATAATTTCCAACCCAGACAGGGATTCTTTTTTGTGTCAAAGGGTGTTCGACATATACTCCGGTAAAAATTCCCTTTTTTTCCAAAGTTGCCACTTCAGCTTCCACTAGGGTTCCCTGTCTACAATCTTCTATGAAAGCTGCCACCTCTGGTTTGCTCCTAGCAGCATGTATAGCTAAAGCATGTTCTGGGGCCACCGCGCAAAAAGTAACGCCCATAACTGTATCCGCTCGAGTTGTGAATACCTTCAATAATTTTGTAGTGCCTTCTAACTCATACTTAAAAGTTAAATTTACTCCCTGGCTTTTTCCTAGCCAATTAGCCTGCATTGTTTTTACTTTTTCCGGCCAATCTTTCAAACGATCAAGGTCCCTTAGCAAATTCTCCGCATAAGACGATATTTTCATGTAATACATGGGGATTTCTCTTTTTTCTATCGTAGCGCCGGTACGCCAGCCCTTCCCATCTATCACCTGCTCATTGGCCAGAACTGTCTGATCGACAGGGTCCCAATTAACAGTACCGGTTTTTTTATAAACCAGTCCTTTTTCCAGCATTTTCAAAAATAGCCACTGATTCCACTTGTAATATTTCGGAGAGCAAGTTGCAATCTCCCTGGACCAGTCAAGTGCAAAACCCAGGGCCTTCAATTGCTTTTTCATATACTTAATATTTTCGTAGGTCCATTTGGCTGGAGACACTTTGTTTGCAATAGCAGCGTTTTCCGCTGGCAACCCAAAAGCATCCCACCCCATAGGCTGAAGTACGTTATAACCCCTCATCTTGTGATATCTGCTCAAAACATCCCCAATGGTGTAATTTCTAACATGCCCCATATGCAGTTTTCCCGACGGATATGGAAACATTGACAAACAGTAGTACTTTTCTCTATTTTCATCTTCAAGTACTCTAAATTTGTTCTCAGAAGACCATTCTGCTTGAACTGCCTTTTCTATTTCATTCGGTAAATATTGGTTATTCATCTGGCATTTTTGTTAGGATTATTCATGAACTGTGTAGATTATATCCTTTACAACCACTTTTTTGATTTATTCGGTGGTTTTTTCTTTAACATAGCGAGAGTGGTATCCTTCATCCCTAACTATTACATTAGAAAATATTAAGTATTATATGTCTAAAAAACACCCTATCGTCGCTGTAACAGGTTCTTCTGGAGCAGGAACCACCTCAGTTAGAAACACTTTTGAAGATATCTTTAGTTTACAGGGGATATCAGCATCGATAGTTGAAGGGGACAGTTTTCATAAATACAATCGTGAAGAAATGAGAAAACTAGTAGATGAATGGGAGAGAACAGCCGGTAGAGGAATTAGTCATTTCGGTCCAGAAGCAAATCTTTTTAAAGAACTCGAAGCCTTATTCAAAAACTATGGCAAAAGAGGTGAGGGAGTCTCACGAATTTACCTCCATAATGAAGACAGAGCCTCTCAGCATCGGCAAAAACCGGGAACCTTCACAACCTGGCAAAATATTCCAAAAAATTCAGACTTGATGTTTTACGAAGGACTTCATGGAGGCATGGTCGACAAAAACATTGATATTGCTAGCAATGTTGACCTTTTAATAGGAGTAACACCAACCATTAACCTGGAGTGGATACAAAAAATCAATCGAGACATTAACTCAAGAGGGCACTCAATCGAGGCAATTACAAATACTATTCTCCGCAGAATGGATGATTACGTAAATTACATCGTACCCCAATTTTCAAGAACACATATTAACTTCCAGAGAGTCCCTATAGTGGACACATCAAACCCATTTGATTATTTTAAAATTCCAGAGGAAGAGGAAAGCCTACTCGTTATAAAATTCAACCAGAGAATCAACACCGTCGAATACCAAGATATTATTGCAAAAATACCAGCATTCATGTCAAGACAAGATACTATAGTTATACCAGGAACCCGCGGCAGTGATGCCATGAAAATACTACTTGCACCCAGGATTAAAACCTTAGTTGAAGTTGGTCGTATCCTTCGAAAGAAAAGTAGCTAGTTGTGTCTTCATTCCTAAACCACCTTAATCCCAAACAATTAGAAGCAGTCACTGGCCCTAATAAATCATCACTTGTTCTTGCAGGGGCCGGCTCGGGTAAAACACGTGTTCTTACTTCCCGAATCGCTTGGCTAATTGATACAAACCAAGCTTCTCCTCAAGAAGTAATGGCTGTCACGTTTACAAACAAAGCAGCGCAAGAAATGTTGCTACGAATATCCACTATGTTACCAATCAATGTCAGAGGCATGTGGGTAGGAACATTTCATGGGTTATGCAACCGATTGCTCAGACACCATCACACTGATGTTGGCTTACCGCTATCTTTTCAAATTTTGGATAGTAACGACCAATTGTCTGTTATCAAAAGAGTCATAAAAAACAAACAAATAAATATTGACAAATATCCTCCTAAACAAGCTCAATATCACATTAATTCCGCGAAAGACCAAGGGCTTAGATTTAACGATATTGACGAAGTTGATGATTATTCTTACGGACTCAATCAAATCTACCTCGCTTATCAACAGTTGTGTGACCAAGAAGGCCTTGTTGATTTTGGTGAATTGCTTCTTCGTTGTTATGAGCTGCTAAAGAAAAATGTATTGGTTTGCAAGCACTATCAAAATCGCTTCAAACATTTATTGGTGGATGAGTTTCAAGATACCAATGAGCTTCAATATAACTGGCTTCAACTACTGTCTTGCAAAACCAATGCTATTTTTGCTGTCGGGGATGATGATCAATCTATTTACGGGTTTAGGGGAGCCCGAACCAACAATCTCAAAGACTTTGTGAGAGATCTTAATGTCACTGAAACTATTAAGCTAGAGCAAAATTATAGAAGTCTGGGACATATATTGGACGCTGCCAATGCTGTAATAAAGAACAATAAAAATCGGCTAGGAAAAAACCTCTGGACATCTGAGGGGACTGGTGACCCTATAAAACTAATGCAATCAGGCACTGATCAAGAGGAAGCCCAGCACATTATTCACGAAGTTAAAAGTCTACAACAACAAGAATATGATATAAATGATATCGCTATTTTCTATCGGTCAAATGCCCAGTCAAGGGTTATTGAACATGCTTTATTTAGTGCAGGTTTGTCCTATAAGGTTTACGGGGGATTGCGTTTTTTTGAAAGGTTAGAAATAAAACATGCCCTTGCTTACCTCAGAATTAGCGTAAACCCTCGAGATGATGGTGCTTTTCTAAGAGTCGTCAACTTTCCTTCCCGAGGAATAGGACTTAAGAGCATAGAAAAAATAGCTCGCAAAGCCCAATCAGAAAAACTGGGGCTACTACAGGCCGCAGAAACAATCGAGCTTACTGGAAAAGCAAGAGATGGAATAACCAAATTTGTTTCAGTCATTAATAACTTAAAAAGCTATTCACAAGAAAATAGTCTAGCGGAAATTATAGAGCACCTAATCGGACTAAGCGGTATTATCCAGTTCTACGAACAAGAGAAAGACGGGGCAGATCGGATAGAAAACCTGAAAGAACTGGTCAATGCTGGCGCCGTTTTTGAGAGCGAAAACCCATACTCTTATAACGAAAACGAATTCTCAAATGCCAGCTCTGGTGATAGCCCTAGTAAAGATCAGTTGGTTGACACAAATATTTTATCAAATTTTCTAGCCTATGCATCATTAGAGGCCGGTGAAAACAAAACCACAAACAATAAAGATAGCGCACTGCAATTAATGACCGTTCACGCAGCCAAGGGTCTAGAGTTCAAAGTGGTGTTCCTAACCGGGCTTGAGGAAGGACTATTTCCCCACGAAAACAGTTTGAACGAGTCAGATGGCTTAGAAGAAGAAAGAAGGTTAATGTACGTGGCGATTACTAGAGCCAAAGCCTCTCTCTACCTTTCTTACGCTCAATCAAGAATGCTCCATGGTCAAACCAGATGGAATGTTCCTTCCAGGTTTTTGGAAGAAATCCCAGAAACCCACCTTCTAAGATCAAATCATCCAACCGGAGCAATAGTTAGTACCGATCAAAATAACTGGCAATCTTCAAGGTCGCCGGACGGTTTGAGGGCTGGACTACCTGTATCACATTCAAAATTTGGACAAGGAATAATTATTCAAATTGAAGGTCAGGGGGCAGATGCTAGGGTACAAGTAAATTTTGAGAACGTGGGAATAAAATGGCTCATCGCCAGCTATGCCAAACTAACTGCGATTTAAAGTTAGTCTGCGGACAGGCTTTTAGGTAAACTTAAAATAGGTCCTTGTAATTATCATGCTTATTACGGTAATTCTCTAGTAAAAACTGAAAAGTTTGTGGAGGATGCGCATGTGTTAACTTTCCCGGTCGTGGCAAATGGAAGTCGTATAACCGTGATACCCAAAATCGCAGGGCGGCTGCTCTGAGCATATAGGGCCAAATTTTAATTTCCTCTGGGGTCAAACTTCTTGCCTGCTGATAAGATTTAGTCAAGCTTGCAGCTCTAGCCAGATCAAGGTCGTTGGACTCGGTGATACACCAATCGTTAACTGTAATCGCCAAATCATAAATCAAAATATCATTACAAGCGAAATAAAAATCTATTACGCCCCCAATCTTTAATCCCTGAAACAAAACATTATCACGAAAAAGATCACCATGTATTATCCCTCCAGGTAATCCTTCAGTCACAAGAGATTGTTGAACGTTAATCTCATCTTTCAACATATCTCGAACGTCAGAAGCAAGAAATGTATAGACTTTTTTTGCTGCAGCCTCCCACCAACCTTTGCCCATGGGGTTATTCAAAATCTTGCGGTAAGACAAACCTGAGCGATGAATATGAGCTAAGGTCAACCCCACAGCCACACAATGAGACTCAGTCGGAATAAGCACAGGACTTCCGTTTAAACAAGCGACTATTGAGGCCGGCTTGTCCTTAATTAACCCCAAAAACGAATTTGAACAATTGGCCACAGGAGAAGGTACAGGTAATCCGCTCCTAGATAAGTGAGACATTAAGTCTAAATAAAACTCGAGATCTGACGTCTGTAGTTTCTCGAAAATAGTCAGCACATATTTGCCCTTGGTAGTAGTCACATAATAGTTAGTATTTTCTATTCCCGAGGCTATGCCTTGAAAATCTTCCAACTGGCCGATAGAAAAGTTTTCTAACCAAAGGTTCAACTCGTTTTTAGAGACAACGGTATAAACAGACATATAAATTAGTATTAGGGAGGCAGTTAATTGTTATAATTTATTTAATGCGGATAAACTATCAGAATACTCGAAAACCTTACCTAACTAAAACTTCTTTATGAAAACTTTACTTCTTATCGACGGATTTAATCATGTTTTCAGGGCCTACCATGCCATGCAAAGGCTAGGGTTGGAAACCTTTGGAGGGCAACCTACTGGTGCAATTTATGGTTTTCTTAATATGCTAGGGCGCTTAGAAAAAGATTTGCCTTGTAACCACATCGCTGCAGTTTTCGACTCTAAAGGAAAAAATTTTCGACACGATTTATACCCTGAATACAAGGCCAACCGAGGGCCTATGCCTGACGATCTTACGCCGCAGATCGAACCGCTTTTTGATTGTATTAGAGCGCTACGCATACCCTTGATTTTGAAGCAAGGCTTCGAAGCTGATGACCTAATTGGCACTCTTGCAAATCAGGCCGCCAAAAAAGAGTATAAAGTCTACATAGCATCTGGAGATAAAGACTTTTCGCAACTGATCAATCAAAATATCTCTCAATCCATTCCTCAAAAAAACAAACCTGACTCAATTTTAGATCCAAAGGGGGTTTTTGAAAAATTTGGGGTTCACCCTGACCAGATCATAGATTTTCTTGCTCTTATGGGAGATGTTTCTGATAATGTGCCTGGTGTCCGAGATTGCGGGCCGAAAACAGCCGCTAGCTGGTTAAACGAATATAAAGACCTTGACACTATATTGAAAAACGCTACCAATATAAAGGGACGAGGCAGCAAACAACTGGCAACCAGTATACGTTGGCTACCCACCGCCAAAGAGTTAGTTACAATAAAAACCGATGTTGACCTTGATTGCTCAATAGAAAGTTTGGCTCGCCGAGAACCTGACGTCGAAAAACTAAAGGCTTTATATGAGAAATTAGAATTGCAAAATCTTCTCAAAAAATTAATAAACCCCACAAAAGACACAACAGAACACAAAAACCCTATTGCGATAGACACCCCACCAGCTTCTAGAGACTATGAAACGATAATAAGTGAAAAGCAATTAGAAAAATGGTTGGAAGTAATAACAAAAAGTACTATTACCTCCATTGATACAGAAACAACTAGCCTAAATCCCTTAGAAGCTATTATTGTAGGCATTTCCCTCGCCACCGAACCCCATAAGGCTGCTTACATTCCTATAGGTCATACCCAAAACCAGTCGACAAAACAGCTAGAAAAAACTTTTGTTCTGGAAAAGCTAAGAGCATGGCTGGAAGATCCCGCTAAATTTAAAGTTGGTCAAAACATCAAATATGATATGCATGTGCTCTCAAACCACGGTATACACTTAAAAGGAGTTCAACACGATACTCTTCTGGCGTCCTATGTTCTTGAGTCACACAAATCTCACAAACTAGACAATCTGGCCACAGACAAACTCAACGCTCAAACCACTAGCTACCAGGAACTAGTTGGTATCGGAAAAAACCAAATCAAGTTTGAGGAGGTTTTGATTGACAAAGCCACTCAATACGCCGCTGAGGATGCTGATATTGCTTTACAGCTTCATTTTTATTTTCAATCTGAATTAGAGCACAATAAAAAGCTTAAGCATGTCTATGAATCTATCGAAATGCCCTTAATTGAAATCTTATTTCAAATTGAAAGAAATGGTGTGCTAATCGATAGCCAGAGTATTGAAAAGCAATCCCAAAACCTGGAAATAAAAATTGATTCTTTAAAAAAAGAAGTTCACTTATTAGCAGGCGAAAAATTTAATTTGGCATCAACAAAGCAGTTAAGAGATATTTTATTCAACAAAAAAGGTTTGCCGGTTATAAAAAAAACCCCGGGTGGTGAGGCATCTACTGATGAATCTGTTTTGCAAAAACTGGCCGAAAACCACCCTATAGCAACCAAACTGCTAGCTTATCGTAGCCTGTCAAAACTAAAGACAACATATACTGATAAATTGCCGAAAATGGTGAATCCAGACACAGGCCGTATTCATACAAACTACGGTCAAGCTATAGCAATAACTGGTAGATTGTCTAGTAGTGATCCTAATCTCCAAAATATTCCTATCAAAACAATTGAGGGGAGGAGAATTAGAGAGGCGTTCATTGCTCCGAACGATTCACTCTTAGTATCCGCCGATTACTCACAAATAGAACTTAGGATTATGGCTCACTTGTCTAGTGATGAAAGTTTAATAGAAGCTTTTAGGAATGGAGAGGATATTCATCGCCACACAGCCTCCGAACTTTACGGTATTTCCCCAAATGACGTCTCTCAGGAATATCGACGCCACGCTAAAACTATCAATTTTGGGCTAATTTATGGGATGGGTAGCTATGGACTAGCGAAGCAACTCAATATTGACCTTAGCGATGCTAAAATATTTATAGATAGGTACTTTGATCGTTACCCCGGTGTAAAACATTACATGGATAATACACGTCTAAAAGCTATTGAAAATGGGTATGTAGAAACTGTATTTGGGCGGCGCCTATATCTGCCCGAAATAAACGGCAGAGGACCTCGAAAAAAGGCAGCTGAACGAGAGGCGATAAATGCGCCGATGCAGGGGACTGCGGCAGATTTGATTAAATTTGCCATGATAAGGGTGCATCGTTGGCTTGCCGAAAACGAAATGAAGTCCAAGATAATAATGCAGGTTCATGATGAACTTGTTTTAGAGGTTCCAGAAAGAGAAATCATTCCAATTGAGGCTAACCTGAAAAAACTAATGACTGATATTGAAGGGCTTTCCGTCCCTTTGGTTGTTGAGATGGGGAAAGGCACTAACTGGGATAAAGCACATTGATTTTTTTAGTCATATCATGTCGAAAGTTGAATCAGATGAATTTGATTATTTGACGATCAAAGCTTTTTCTAACAAATTAACTTTAAAATAAAATTTCATAGCGAAATCGTACTAAAAAAATTTATGAAAATGATTTAATGGCCCCGCTCCAGACCCAATGGAGAAATTTTTTGAACTTAAAATAGTCTCTTTGACGTAATTTCTCGCAGACTCACATGCATGAAAAATAGATTTGCTTTGTGGAATAAAAGTCGCCATCGCTGCTGACAAGGTGCATCCCGTGCCATGGTTATTGTTAGTATCAATTTTTGAAACAGGAAACTCCCTGAGTTTCGCCCCATCGTAGGCGATATCAGCTGATGTGTTTGAATGCAAGTGTCCTCCTTTTAAATACACTAATTGCCCTTTCCGCATTTCAAATTTAGAGTGAATGTTTTTCGCCAATAAGGCCATCCCATCAATGTTCACTGGCTCCTCGCCATTTAAAAAATATGCGCCTTCAACCAGGTTAGGGGTTAGGACCGTAGCACAAGGAAACAATAATTCTTGCATAGAACTCAAAGTCTCGTTATCCAAAAACCTGTACTCATTAGCAGAAGAGGCAAGCACTGGATCTAAAACCACCGGAATTTCCTTTAAGCTTTCAAGTATATCCTTAATCCCCTGAATAATTTCGCGATTTGGGACAACACCTATTTTTATAGCATCGATCTTAATATCACAAACAATTCCCTCAATTTGTTTCAAAACAAAATCCGCTTCAACTGATTTTATTGCTTCAACACCTCGGGTGTTTTGCAGAGTGAGACAAGTGATGGCAGCGCATCCATATCCACCAAGGGCACTTATTGCCTTAATATCAGCCAAAACGCCCGCTCCACCTGAGGGGTCAAAACCTGCGATAGTGAGAATCTTCGGCACCTTTTTCATTTAAATATCTGGACTACGCTTTTTCTATTAATTGAGTTTTATAGAGCGCTGCATACCTTCCCTGTGCTTTCAGTAGCTCAGAATGAGTTCCTTGTTCTAAAATCTCCCCCCCCTCCAGCACTATTATGCGATCAGCGTTTTCTACCGTTGACAATCGATGTGCTATCACTAGGGAGGTGCGCCCTCGCATTAAAGTGCTTAACGCTGCTTGGATATATTTCTCGGACTCTGAATCTAGAGCTGATGTGGCCTCATCAAGTATAAGAATAGGTGCATTTTTGTAAAAAGCTCTTGCAATAGCCAGCCTTTGCCTTTGGCCGCCAGAAAGCCTAAACCCCTTTTCACCAATAAGAGTATCAAACCCTTGCGGCATTTCTAGAATAAAATCTTTTGCAAATGCACCTTCGGCCGCAAGAACGACCTCCTTCATTGACGTCTCTACCTCTCCGCCATATGCGATATTTGCGGTCACACTGTCATTAAACAAGGCGATCTCCTGACTAACCAAAGCAATATTTTTTCGGAGATTTTTCAAGCTTACAGTCGAAATATCCACATTATCTATAAGTATGCACCCAGAGATTGGGTTATAAAATCTAGCCAGCAGGTTTGCTAAGGTGGTTTTACCACCACCTGATGCCCCAACTAATGCCACAGTCTCCCCCTTTGTTATCTCTAAATTAATCTCTGATAACGCAGGCCTATTGGATGTAGGATACGAAAAGTTTAAATCTCGGAAAGAAATATTGCCGGATACTGTTTTCAGTGTATTAGACGGCTGGTCTTTTTCCAACGAACTGTCTATCAATGCAAAAACACTATCCGCAGCTGCAATTCCTTTTTGCAAATTCTCTGACACCCCAGTTAATCGCTTTAAGGGAGCTGTTAACATTAGCATCGCAGCAAGAAATGAGACAAAGCCACCTACAGTGGTTTTATCTTGTTGAGCTTCTATTGTTACGTAATACACCACGATAGCAGTTGCGCAAGCGGCCAACATTTGAACCACTGGGACATTACCTACCGCTGCTGCAGTTTGACTCATTATCCATCGGCGAATATTTTCAGTCACCACGGCAACTTTTGCCTTCTCGTGCTTTTCCCCAGAGAATATCTTAACTACTTTAATACAGTCTATTACCTCTTGAACCACATGAGTCAAATCACCCATAGCTCTTTGCGTATTTTGGCTGGTTTCACGCAACTTAATATTGAAAAACCTCACCACTAATGCAATTGGCGGAATCATAACAAAAGTTATAAGGGTTAATCTCCAGTCTAAAAACATCAAATAACCCAGCAATCCCAGAATAGTGAGTGAATCTTTTACTAAAACAGTAATGACCTGGGTTGCCGCTTGCGTTACTTGTGAAACATCATAAACAAAGCGAGAGATTATATTTCCAGAGTTTGTGGCATGAAAATACCCCAGGGGTAGGCCTAATAGCCGCTCGATCATGATGCCTCTAAGGTCAGCTACAATTTTATTACCGACCCAAGCCGCCGCATATTGACCTAAAAAACCACCTATACCCCGGACTAAAAATAAAACTATAAGAAAAACCGGGGTCCACTTTATCAAAAACGGATCTTTATCGATAAAAGTTCCATCAAGGAAGGGTTTTACTGCGATGGGTAAGGCCACCTCCGTAAGAGCTGATAACATCATTCCAAAAATCGACAACGCAAAAATTGCACTATACGGACGGACGTGGCTTAACAATCTCCAGTAAAGGCTAACCCCTGAACTTTTCTTTTCCATAGGATGATGATTATCCCACCTGATTATACAAGGCACAATGAATACCATACCTATTTGTTGTATTATCCAATATAATTTGCAACACATCATTATCGAAATTAAGGGTAGAGTTTTGAGAGAAAACAAATATTCAACAGGGGCTTATAATAGGCCTGTTTTGGAATCGCCAGGCCTAAAAAAAGAAGTGCTATTGCACTCTTGCTGTGCTCCATGCTCCGGAGAAGTCATGGAAGCTATCCAAGCATCTGGAATAAGACAAACCGTTTTTTTTTACAATCCCAATATTCATCCTAAAGAAGAATATTTAATGAGAAAAAATGAAAACAAAAGATATTGTAAAAAGCTAGGTATTAAGTTTGTGGACGGGGATTATGATACGGATAATTGGTTCGAAAGAGTTAAGGGGTTTGAAAACGAACCTGAAAGGGGCCATCGGTGTACTTTATGTTTTGATATGCGCTTTGAGCGGTCAGCACTTTTCGCCGCCGAAAATAACTTTTCATTATTTACAAGCAGCCTTGGAATTTCGAGATGGAAAAACATGGAGCAAATTAATCATTCCGGTCAAAGAGCTGCCAAACGCTACGCAAATCTCGATTATTGGACCTTTAACTGGCGAAAAAAAGGGGGCTCTCAGAGGATGATCGAAATCTCAAAGACAGAAAATTTCTACCAGCAGGAATACTGTGGGTGTGTATATTCCCTTAGGGACACCAATAGGTGGCGGCGAGAAAATGAACGGCCTAGAATTAAGAGATTAATAAAATTCTATAGAACAAAAGTATAAAAAGCTTGCAAAAACACGTGTTAATGGTTGACTAGGAAGGTTTTTTAACCTTATAGTTTCACAATGAA
>MDTG01211987.1_pt1 | contig 13186 bp, 12 predicted proteins | sample 811421 | NCBI WGS metagenome assembly MDTG01 (sample SAMN05326645, study PRJNA326480) | marine metagenome | isolation source: seawater | place: Pacific Ocean: South East | collected 2011
CACGGTAGCGCGTTCCCGGCGGGACGAAGGCGGCCACGCGGTCGCCGCGGGGCGAGCGAAGCGAGCGCCGAGGGCCCCACGAGCCCGCTGGCAAGCCCGAATCGTCCCGTTGCAGCCGTAGCCGGGGCGATGCACGAAGGCGAGCGATGGAGGGCGGCGAGACGGTGCGCGTGGACCTCGGGAGCATCCCGAAGGGGGCGACGCGCTCGTGGATCTGGCGGCGGCTCGTGGAGGAGCTCGGCGAGGCGGAGGCGCTCGAGGCGTGGCCGGAGACGGCGCGGCGCCTGAAGGAGCGCGGGCGCTGGCCGGTGCCCGACGAGGAGGCGCATGCGGTGGCCCGGTCCGTCGAGACGCGCGAGGGCGGCTACCGGGAGGCCCAGGGGCGGACGACGCACGTGCGGGTGCGGGCGGCGCGGCGGGGGCTCGGGCGCGACCTCGCGCTGATCGCCGCGGGCCTGCTCGGCGTCCCCGTGGGCGTTCGCTTCGGCCTGGACGGGATCGTCGACTTCCTCATCTACGCGTTCATGGGCGTGGGGCTGGTCTGGGGAGCGGCCCGCCGCACCCTGCGCCGACTGCGCCCGGACGACGTGACCGTCACGCCCAGCGAAGTGGAGGCGAGGCGGGGAGGGCGGCGGACTCGACGCACGGCTCGGAGCGAGCTGCTCTGGGTCGAGGTGGTGCAGGAGAGCGACTCCGCCTATGCCCAGACGCGCGGCGGCAAGAGCTTCTGGGACACCTTCCTCGCGCGCGACGAGAAGAGCTGGGCGGTGCTCGGGCGCACCGCGGCGGGTGAGCCGGTGCTCCTCGCGGACTCGCTCGACCGGGAGGTGGCGCTCGCGGCGGCGGCGGCGCTCGAGGACACGCTCGAGCTCCTGCCCGCGCCTGCGCTCCCCGTGAGGGCGCGCGTCTCCCCGACCCGAGCCCAGGAGGACGACGCCGCCGCCATCGAGCGGGCCGAGGCGACCGAGCCCGGCGAGCAGCGCCCCCGCGAACACGAGGCCTGACCCGCCGGCAGGAACGCCGAACCCGTTCGCCCTCGCCCTCGTGCTCGTGCTCGAGCGGACGCCCGGCGCCCAGGCGCAGCCACGGACCACCGAGAGCCGACGACGCGCCGCCGCGAGCCCCCACGGCCCCGCCGCCCTCCGCGAACGCGGTCCCCCACCGCCGCAGCCATCTGCCCCCCCCACGGACAGCGGAAAGCGGACCGCGGAAAGCCGGGCCCGAGCCGGCCGCGCCTCGTTGACGGGCCTCGTTCGGCGCGGGAGGGCGCGCGGCTCCTCCGGACCGCGCCTCTCGCCGGCCCCCGCCGCTGACACCAGCCTCCCGCCCATGGAACGCATCGCGCTCGTCCAAGGCGCCAGCCGCGGCCTCGGCCTCGAGCTCGTCCGCCAGCTCCTCGAGGACCACGACCGCGTCGTCGCCACCTGTCGCCACCCCGAGCGCGCCGACGCCCTCGCCTCCCTCCGCGCGCGCTCCGCCGGCCGCGTCTCCGCGGTCCGCCTCGACGTCGAGGACGAGGGCTCCATCGAGGCCGCCGCCGAGGCCGTCGCCGCCGGCGCCGAGAAGCTCCACCTCCTCATGAACGTCGCCGGCCTCCTCCACGACGAGGCCTCCGGCGTGCGCCCCGAGAAGAAGCTCGCCCACTGCGATCCCGACGCCCTCGCGAAGGTCTTCCGCGTCAACGCCTTCGGCCCGCTCCTCGTCGCCAAGCACTTCGCGCCGCTCCTCCGCCACGACGAGCCCGCCGTCCTCGCCAACCTCTCGGCCCGCGTCGGCAGCATCGGCGACGACCGGCTCGGCGGCTGGTACGCCTACCGCGCCTCCAAGGCGGCCCAGAACATGTTCACGAAGAACCTCGCCATCGAGCTCGGCCGCCGCGCGAAGAACCTCTGCGTCCTGGCTCTTCACCCCGGCACCGTCGACACGGGCCTCTCCGCGCCCTTTCAGAAGAACGTGCCCGAGGAGAAGCTCTTCTCCGTCGAGCGCGCCGCCGGCCAGCTCCTCGCCATCGTGCGCCGCGCGACCCCCGCCGAGACCGGGCGCTTCTACGCCTGGGACGGCGCCGAGATCCCCTGGTAGCCGCCCTCGTCCTCGGCCGAGTCGCGTGGGGGGATCCCTCCCTTCGGTCGGGATGCCTTCCGCCTTCCGCTTTCCGCTGTCCGTGCTGGCGCTGGGCTTTACGGTCCATGCCGCTTCGCGGAGGGACGCGGCGTAGGCGGCGCGCGTGGGGGGCCCTCCCTTCGGTCGGGATGCGGTTCGCCTTCCGCCTTCCGGGAGGGCTTCCGCGTATGACGTGAGCCGGCCCGTCGTCCTCGTCGACGTGCACGTCCGTACCTCTGCCCGCGGGAGACGGGGATGAGGTGCGCTACCGCGACGACCCGTGCCCATGCCCGTGCCCGTGCCCCTGCCCCTGCCCGCGGGGGACGGGGATGAGGTGCGCTACCACGCGGTCATCATCATCTCCGGGTACGGGCACGGACGGGCACGGGTACGGTTCCGGCGCGTGGGAGTCGCTCGCATCTCTTCGAGCCTCCGGGCACGGGCATGGGCACGACGGCCCGGCTTCTCCGCGAAGCGGCATGGACCGCCGACGCCTGCGACAGCACGGACGGCGGAAAGCGGAAGGCGGAGCGCACTTCGGACGCAAGGGCTGCGCGACGCCGCTCGAGGCGCGCAAGGGGCGCGTCGCTGCCACCGCCGGGGGCGCCTGCTCCTCGGGCACCGGCCTTGCATCGTCCGCCCGCGAGCGCCGCGTCGGCGCCGAGAGAGAGGACGATCCCCATGCTCCGCCGCGCCGCGTTCGCCGCCCTGACCCTCGCCCTCGCCGCCACGGCCGGCTCCGCCGAAGCCCAGCGCACCGCCTGGCAGATCGACGACGGCACCGCCGTGCGCTTCGTCTGCCAGGGCCCGCAGGTCGAGTCCGCGGCGGAGGGCCGCTTCTCTTCGGTGAACGCGCGCCTCGAGATGGACCCGACCGAGCTCCAGACCGCGCGCGGCGCCGTCCAGGTGCTCCTCGCGTCGATCACGACCGACCTCGGCGGCTGGGACGCGATGTTCCGCGCCGCCCCCTTCCTCGCGCTCGACGAGCACCCGCGCGCCACCTTCGAGCTCCTCGCCGTCGAGGGGGCCGAGCGCCTCCGCCCGGGTCGCTGGACGCGCCTCCGCCTCCGCGGCCGCATGACCGTGAAGGGCACCATGCGCGAGGTCGAGGTCCCGGCGCGCGCGCGCTGGACGGCGGCCGAGGGCGACGAGCCCGAGCGCGTCGAGCTCCGGGCGCGCTTCCGCATCGACTGGGACGACTACGACATCGCCGTCCCCGACGGCTGGACCCGGAACTTCGCCGGCGACCGCGCCCGCGTGGACGTGGTGCTGAAGCTCCGGCGCGCGGCCCCCGCGGCGGAGTGAGAGGGCGGGCGAGCGCGCCCGCGCGGACGTGCCGAAGCTCCAGCGCGCGGCGGAGTGAGAGGGCGGGCGAGCGCGCCCGCGCGGACGTGCCGAAGCTCCAGCGCGCGCGCGGCTGAGACGGCTGGCGAGCGCGCCCGCGTGGACGTGCGGATGCCGTGGCGCGGGGCCCCCGCGGCGGAACGAGACGGCGGGCGAGCGCGCCCGCGTGGACCTGCTGAAGCTGTGGCGCGCGGCCCCCGCGGCGGAGTGAGACGGCGGGCGAGCGCGCCCGCGCGGACGTGCGGATGCCGTGGCGCGGGGTCCTCGTCGCGGTGGAGGGCGTCCGTCCCCCCGTCTACTTGCCGTCCGAGGCGAGCACGACGCGGTTCCGGCCGGCCTCCTTGGCCGCGTAGAGCGCGTCGTCGGCGCACTGGATGAGCACGTCCGGGTCGGTCACGTCGAGCTCGGGCACGGCCGCCACGCCGATGCTCGCCGTGACCGGCAGGAAGGTCCCCTCGTGCTCGAAGGGGTAGTTCGCGATCCACTCCCGGATGCGCTCGGCGAACTGGCGCCCGCCCTCCATGTCGATGCCCCGGCTGAGCAGCGCGAACTCCTCGCCGCCGTAGCGCGCGAAGATGTCCTCGCGCCGGATCGCGTGCATGACACCCGCGGCGAGCGTCCGGAGCACCGCGTCGCCGGCGAGGTGCCCGTGCGTGTCGTTGACCGCCTTGAAGTGGTCGAGGTCGAAGAAGAGCAGGCAGAGCGCGCTCCGGTGCCGCACGGCGTAGGCGAGCTCGGCCTCGAGGCGCTCGAGGAAGTACTTCTTGTTGTAGGCCCCGGTCAGCCCGTCGCGCAGGGCGGCGTCGTACATCTGCCGCTGGAAGCGCTCGTCCAGGTGGTCGTGGTAGCTGAACTTCAGGATCGTCGTCGTGCCGACCTGGATCTTGTCGCCGTCCTCGAGCTCCCGCCGCGTGACGCGCTCGCCGTTGACGAAGGTGCCGTTCGTCGAGCCGAGGTCCTCGACGAAGATCGCGTCGCCGCGGACGACGAGGCGCGCGTGCTGGCGCGAGATCTCCGAGTCGCGGATGGAGATCGGCACGTGGGCGCTCCGGCCGATGTCCTGGGCGCCCTCGACCTTGAACATCTCGCCGACGTTCGGGCCGGCGATGACGATCACGTAGGCCCGGTCGCGCGCGGTCCCGGCGAGGGCCTGCTTGGCGAGGTCGATCGAGCCCACCATCGTCGGCTCGTCCTCGGCCCACTCGTCCTTCGGGTCGTCCGCCATGCTCGGCTGTCCATGGTACCGCGGCTGGAGAACTGGCGCGATCGCCACCGTGGCGGGGGCAGGCCGGGCCGGCGCGCGGAACGAGGGCGGAGAAAACGCACCGATCGGCGGAAAACGCACCTCGCCGAACGCCCGAGGGGTGGGCGCTCGAACCCGCGAAACGTTTGGCGCTCGGCGCGCGCTCCGTTTCGGCGCGGTTTCGTCTTCGGGCACGTTTCGCCGAACGGCGGGAGCCGGTCGTGACGCGGCGCGTCGTTGACGCCCCTGTTTTCCAATGCGATCCAGGGCGCATGGAGCCCCACGTGACGAGCGAAACACGCCCCTCCGAGCCCGACTACGACTCGGTCGACGACGTCCTCACGGATCGCCCCTCGGGGGCTCCAGAGGTGGACCTCAGCGACCGCTACGAGTTCTTCCGCGTCATCCAGGGATACCTGGACGACGCGTCGAAGGTCGTCGGCTTGCCCGCCCACCTCAGCGAGATGCTGGCGCAGCCGAAGAACGAGCTGATCGTGCACTTCCCGGTCCGCATGGACGACGGCACGATGCAGCTCTTCAAGGGCTACCGCATCCAGCACAACAACCTGCTGGGGCCCTACAAGGGCGGCCTCCGCTTCCATCAGACGGTCAGCCTCGACGACCTGAAGGCGCTCGCCACGATGATGACGTGGAAGTGCGCGCTGATGAAGATCCCCTTCGGCGGCGCCAAGGGCGGCGTGAAGGTCGACACACGCGCGCTCTCCGAGGACGAGCTGATGCGCGTCACGCGCCGCTTCACGCATGCGCTCGGGAACAACATCGGGCCGAACTACGACATCCCGGCGCCGGACGTCGGGACGAGCGGCCAGGTGATGGTCTGGATCATGGACACGTACATGAACCAGGTCGGCCATGCGGCGAAGAACGCGCAGCGCGCGGTGGTGACGGGCAAGACGCTCACCTGCGGCGGCAGCCCGGGCCGCGAGAAGGCGACGGCGCAGGGCGTCGTGCATTGCATCACGGAGTGGGCGAAGGACAACCGCTTCGACCTCGAGGGCAAGACGGCGATCATCCAGGGCTTCGGTAACGTCGGCTCGTTCTCGGCGCTGCTCCTGTCGAAGCTCGGCGTGTCGACGATCGCGACCGGCGACCACACCGGCTACATGCGCACGACCGAGGGCTTCAACGCGCACAAGCTCTCCGAGTACGTGAAGCGGAACGGCTCCATCGCGGGCTACGAGGGGGGCAAGTCGATCAGCCGCGAGGAGTTCTTCGCGACGAAGGCCGACCTCTTCATCCCGGCGGCCCTCGAGAACCAGATCGGCGCGGCCGAGGCGAAGGCGCTCGACGTGAAGCTGATCGCCGAGGGCGCGAACGGGCCGTGCAACCCGGAGGGCGAGAAGATCCTCGTCGAGCGGGGCATCCCGATCATCCCGGACGTGCTCGCGAACTCGGGCGGCGTGACGGTCTCCTACTACGAGTGGGTGCAGAACCTGCGAAGCGAGACCTGGGACCTCGACGAGGTCGATCGGCGCCTCGAGAAGACGATGCGCGACGCCTACCAGCGGGTGTTCACGTACGCGCGCGAGAAGGACATCACGCCGCGGGTGGCGGCCTACTGCCTCGCGCTCGAGCACCTCGGGCAGGCCTACGCCGAGCGCGGCATCTTCCCCTGAGCGCCGTCCCCCGGTCGCACCGGGGAGCCCGAGACCGGCCGCGCGGCCCGGCTTCCGAGGAGGCCGGGCCGCGCGCGTTCCGTCGGGGTGTTCCGTGCGCGCGTTCCGTCGGGGTGTGTTTCGAGCGTGCGCTCCGTCGGGGTGTTGCGTGCCCGCGTCCCGTCGGTGCGAGGAGACAGCGTAGGGGTCGCGGGGGTCGTGCTCTTCCCGTCCGTCGAGCTCGCGGGCGGGCACGGGCAGGGGCAGGGGCAGGGGCACGGGGTGTAAGGAGTCTTCCGGTCGCTCGGGGCGTGCTACGCCTGGGGCATGGCGTCGCCGACCCTCCGCGAGTGGCTGCGCGAGGAGCCCTTCACGCTCGGGCTCTCGAGCGGCTTCTTCGGCTTCTTCGCCCACGCGGGCTTCGTCGAGGTGCTCGAGGAGGCCTCGCTCCTTCCGGCGCGGCTGGCCGGCTCGAGCGCCGGGGCGCTGGTCGCCGGGTGCTGGGCCGCGGGCCTCGACGCGCCGGCCATCGCGCGCACCTTCCTCGAGCTCGAGCGGCGTGACTTCTGGGACCCGGCCCCCGGGGCGGGGCTCCTGCGCGGCCGGCTCTTCCGCGGGCTGCTCGAGGAGACGCTGCCGCGGGGGCGCTTCGAGGAGTGCCGGCGGCCGGTCGCCGTGAGCGTCTTCGACGTGCTCGGGCGGCGGACGCGGGTGCTCGATCGGGGCCCCATCGCGCCGGCGGTGCATGCGAGCTGCGCCTTCCCGGGGATGTTCCAGCCCGTGTGGATCGACCGGCGCCCCTACCTCGACGGCGGCATCGCCGACCGGCCGGGAGCCCTCGCGCTGCCGCCGGAGGGGCGGGTGCTCTACCACCACCTCGGATCGCGCTCGCCCTGGCGGCGGCGTGGCTCGGCGGCGCTCGCGATCCCGGCGCGGCCGAACCTGCGCGCGGTGGTCGTCGAGGGGCTGCCGCGGGTGAGCCCCTTCCGGCTCGAGCAGGGGCGGGTGGCCTACGAGCACGCGCGGCGCGCGACGCGGGCGGCGCTCGATCGACCGCTCGAGGGCGAGGCGCTCCGGGTGGGTGCGTGACTTCCGGGTCCAGGCCCGAGCGCCGAGCTGCGGGGACCGCGATCGCGCTGGCCCTGCTCGCGTCCTGCGCGACCTCGGGCGCGCCGCCGGGGGCCACGACGCCGTCCCCCGAGCCGACCCCGCCCCCCGAGGTCGAGGCCGAGCCCGCCCCCGCACCGACGCCCGCGCCCGCGCCGAGCCCGCGCCTCCGGCTCGGCCTGCGCCCGAGGGAGGGCGTCCTGGAGCTCGTCGATCTCGAGGGGCGCCTCTGCTTCCCCGCCGGGGAGGGGGCGCCGCGCTGCGAGATGCTGGACGGCCCGCGCGCGATCCCCTTCGAGCTCGCCGGTCCCGTGGCCCGTGGCGCCACGCTGCCGGCGCCGACCCTCGACGGGGCCCCGCTCTCGCGCGCGCTCCCGGTCGAGCTCACGCTCGCCGACGGCGTCGAGAGCTCCACGCTCCCCGCGGCGCCGAGCTGGGGCGAAGTGCGGCGCGCGCTCTTCGTCCTCGGGGGCGCGCGGCGGGTGCTCGACGCGGGGCCCTCGCGCATCGCGCTGGTCGCCGGGCGGGAGGAGGATCTCGACGCGCTGGCGGAGGGGCTCGAGCATGCGCAGGTGGCGGCCTTCGCGCGGCTCGGGGAGGCGGCGGCCGGGCCGCTCTGGGTCGCCTTCAGCCGAGGCGCGCCGGCGAGCGAAGGCGGGCCCGGCTGGCACTGGTGGCGGGCGCCCGCGGGGCCGGCGCCGCATGCGGCCGCGTCCCTGCTGGAGGCCGTGGCCGGGAGCGTCGTCGCCGGGCCGGCCTGGCTGCGGCGCGGCTTCGGGCGCTACGCGGGCTGGCATCTCCGGCAGGAGCTCGAAGACCTGCCGCCGCGGGCGCTCCTCCAGATCGTGGCCGACGCCTGGGAGGCGCATCGGCGCGCGCCGGGGACGCGGCCGATCGCGTCGGGGGAGGACACGGACGGCGCCGCGCTCGCGCTCTTCTGCGCCGAGCTCGAGCTGCGCGCGGCCGGCCGGCGGCTCTTCGAGGTGTTGCCCGAGGGGCCGCTCGACGCGGCGGGGTTGCGGGAGGCGCTCGCGGCGGTGGACCCGGCGCTCGCGGCGCGGCACGACGCGCGCCTCGCCTACCGCGGGGTGCTCGACCTGGACGCTTGCCTCGGGCGGGCCGGGTTGCGGGTGGTGGCCGTGCGGGTGCCGCGGCTCGGGGAGGACGCGCTCCGGAGCCTCTTCGGGGGCGCGACGCTCGAGGGGGAGCCGCCGACGGTCGTGCGGAGCCCGGGGCCGCTCCGCCCCGGGGACGTGCTCACGCACCTGCGCGGGCGCCCGGTGCGGCGAATGGCGGACGTGGCGCTCCACCTGGCGGGGCTGGACGGTGGGCGGCGGGTGCCGGCCGTGTTCCAGCGTGGGGAGCGGACGAGGCGGCAGTGGCTGACGTTGCCGCGGGGGCTCGACGAGGCGGGCGCCGTGCGTTTCGTGCTCGACCCCGAGGAGGCCGCGCGCCACCCGGCGTTCCCTTTCACCCGCCGCCCCCCCGAGAGCCCCGACTGACGCCCGTCCATGCCGGTGCCCGTCGTGCCGTGCCCGTGCCCGATTGGCAGATGCTGTAGCCCGAGCCCGGCCGCGCCGACCTGACCCTGGACGACGCAGCCCATCTCGGAGACCCTCATCGGGGCACACCGCGTTCCATTCGGCAGCGCGCCAGCCCACGAGGTCCGTCCATGCTCCGCGCTCTCCTACTCGCCACCGTCCTCCTCGGCGCCTCCTTCGCCCTCCCCGCCCTCGCCGCCGCCGATGTCATCGTCGATGCGAGCGACGGCGAGGACGCGGGCCCGGAAGAGGAGAGCGACGGGGACGGAGGCTGCGCGGCGGCCGGCCGCGCCACCGGCTTCGCGCTCACCGTGGGCTTCGCCCTCGCGGCCATCGCTGGGCGAGCGCGCCGCCCCGAGTGAGCCTCCGAGCGCGCCACCAGTGAGCCTTCGACCTCGGCCCCACCCGGTGGGCGCGTCGTCGCGCGCGGGCGCTTGCGACGTCGTCACGGAGCCCCACGAACCGAGCATGGCGAACGCGACGACGTCCCCGACCGACCGCGCCCCGCGGAACGTGCTCGGAACGCCCCTCGAGACCTGCTGCACGGCACCGATGACCGGCTTCTACCGGACCGGCAAGTGCGAGACGGGGCGCGACGATCTCGGACGTCATGTGGTCTGCGCGGAGCTCACGGCCGACTTCCTCGCGTACACGCGCGCCCGCGGAAACGATCTCTCGACGCCGCGCCCGGCCTACGGTTTCCCGGGCCTGAAGCCGGGGGACCGCTGGTGCCTCTGCGTCGCTCGGTGGAAGGAGGCGGTGGACGCCGGGGTCTCGACTCCGGTCGTGCTCGCCGCGACCCACGAGGCCGCGCTCGAGGTGGTCACGCTCGAGGAGCTCATGCGCCACGCGATCGAGCCCGTGGCCTGAGTGACGAACGGCCCCGCCGTCTCCGGGGGGCCGTCGTCAGAAGAGCCGTCGTGCGAGCCGTGACCCGCGGGTCCGTCACTCGGGTGGCGGGGTCTTCTGGTTCAGCTCCTTCATGTTTTGGAGGAGCTGGTAGGCGATCATCAGCATCTCGCAGTAGAGCCGGCCGGCGATGAGCACCAGCAAGCCGCCGATGGGCGCGAGGAGCATCACGAGCAGGCCCTCGCCGACGTCGGTGTAGTAGGCGAGGAAGGCGCGATCGAAGCCGCCGTAGAGCATGAGCAGCGTCTGGCCGATCGCGGCCAGGATGAAGAGCCCGTAGAGCACCTTCACGACGCGCGGCAGCAGGTAGTTCTCGAACTTGAAGTCGGTGAAGGCCCGGAAGAAGGTCTTCGCCTTGTCCTGCGCGGCCTTGGCGTCGAAGCCTCCCTGGCCGAAGGGGCTGCCGCCGCCCGGCCCACCGCCGCCCGGTCCGCCTCCGCCCGGTCCGCCGCCGCCGAAGCCACCCTGCTGCGGGGGCGGCTGCTGCTGTTGCTGGGGCGGGCCGAAGCCACCCTGCTGCGGGGGCGGCTGCTGCTGTTGCTGGGGCGGGCCGAAGCCGCCCTGCTGCGGCGGGTGCTGCTGCGGCGGGTGCTGCTGCGGCGGGTGCTGTGGCGGATGCTGCTGCGGGTGACCCTGCTGCTGCGGGTGACCCTGCTGTTGCGGGTGGCCCGGCTGCTGCGGATGGCCCTGTTGCTGCGGGTGGCCCGGCTGGGGCGGCTGCCCCGGCGGCCCGCCGGGCGGCCCGAAGCCCCCGGGAGGCTGTCCCCCACCCTGTCCGAATCCACTCATGGTCCTCCTTCTCCGCGCCGCCGTCGGCGCGCGAGGGCGCGTCCATGCCCCCGGGGACACGGCTACCAGCCGCGCTTCTCGCCCGTCAAACCCCCGCCGCGCTCGTCCTCGCAGGCGGCATGAGCCACCGAGCGGGGAGCGGGGAGCATCCCAACCCATGGGAGGCCCACGCGTGTGATCTCGTCGTGCTCGTCGACATGCACGAGGCGCATGAGGCTCGCCGGGCGGCCCCCCAGTATCCGTTCGTCCCCCCGCCCCCTCCGCGAAGCGGCATGGACCGCCGCAGCTCGGCGCCCGTACGGACGGCGGAAAGCGGAAAGCAGAACGCATCCCGACCGAAGGAAGGGATCCCGAGCGCTACTCGACCTCGACGCTCGCGTCCGCGCTCACCTCGACCTCGAGCCGGCCGCGGCGGCCGCTGTGGCGCGGCACCTGGAAGCGCTGCGTGTCGAAGGGCGGCGGCTGGCTCGGGTTGCAGCGCGGGCCGAAGCCGGTCGCGTCGAACTCGTAGCTGAGGTCGCCGCTCAGCTCCCCGTGCGTGGCCTCGACCGTCACCTCGTGCATGCCTGCGCGCGCCGGGCTGCAGTAGCTGAGCAGGTAGAAGCGCTGCGTGTAGCCGACGATCTGCTCCGAGATGGTCTCGAAGGCCGCCGCGATCGCGGCGCTGTCGCGGATGAAGACGTAGCCGCTCCGGCCGATGTCGTTCAGCACGCTCTCGTCGATCTCGTTGCCCACGCCGATGGCGAAGACGTCGTAGCCGCTGTCGTCGAGGCGCGAGATCATCTCCCCCTCGGCCACGCGCGCGGCGCGGTCCGTGCCGTCCGTGAAGACGACGAGCGTGCCGAAGCGGAGCGGCGTGTCGCCCTCCTCGAGGGCGGCGTCCAGCACGTCGGTGGCCTGGACGATCGCGCCGTTGAGGTTCGTCGAGGGGTCCCGGGTGCGGAAGCCCGCCAGCCGGCCGATGCCGCCGCCGCTCGCGCGGAAGCGCTGGATCGGGAAGATCTCCTCCGAGCCGTCGAAGGCGTAGACGGCGACCTTCTGGTAGCCCTCGAGCGTCGAGGCGAAGCTCTGCGCGGCCTCGACGATCATCGGGACCTGGTCGCTCTCCGTGACGCTGCCGCTCATGTCGACGAGGAGCAGCGTGTAGTGCTCCGCGGCGACCTCCGGGTTCACGATCGTCTGCTGGCTCTCGTCGACGCTGACGAGCCGGCCGTCCTCGTAGATGCGGAAGTCCGTGGCCTCGAGCCCGGGGACCGGCTCGCCATCGCGCGTGTCGACGGTGAAGAAGACGGCGACGTTGCTGGGCGGCTGGTAGGCGGCGTCGATCTTCGTGAGCTGGAGACCGGCGCAGCCGGTGAGGAGCGCGAGGGCCGCGGGGGCGAGCAGGCGGGGGGAGGTCACGGGGAGGTTCTATCACTCCGTGGCTCGGTGGAGCATCTCGCGGGCGCACGGGGGGATCCCTCCCTTCGGTCGGGATGCGTTCCGCGTTCCGCTTTCCGCTTTCCGTGCTGTCGCGGGCGTCGGCGGTCCATGCCGCGTTCGCGGAGAGGCCGGGCAGTGACGTCCCCGCGCTGCCGCTCGTGCGCTGCCGCTCGTGCGCTGTTGCTCGTGCGCTGTTGCTCGTGCACCGGGACGGCGGTGGCGGGGCGCACGGGATCCCTCCCTGCGGTCGGGATGCGTTCCGCTTTCCGCTTTCCGCTTTCCGTGCTGTCGCGGGCGTCGGCGGTCCATGCCGCGTTCGCGGAGGGGCCGGGCAGTGACGTCCCCGCGGTGCCGCTCGTGCGCTGTCGCTCGTGCGCTGTCGCTCGGCGCTGCCGCTCGGCGCTGCCGCTCGGCGCTGTCGCTCGGCGCTGCCGCTCGTGCGTTGCCGCTCGGCGCGGCCGTGCGCTTTTGCTCGTGCGCTGCCGCTGGTGCATGGGGGACCGCGGCGCGGGCGCGGCGAACGCGGGGGCCCCGGCACGGATCCCCGGTCCGTCCGCTATGCTGGGGCGTGGCCTACCGCGACCAGGAGGCGGCGCTGCGGGAGCGCAAGGCGCTGCTCGAGCGGGAGCGCGCGCGCTGGGCGGAGGAGGCCGCCGAGCTCGAGACGGCGCTCCGGGAGATCGGCGAGCGGGTCGGCGCGCTCGACCGGCGGCTCCAGGAGGCCGGGCCGCTGAGCGGCGCGGGCGGCTGGCGCGCCGACCGGGTGGACGTGGCCGCGTGGGTGCTCGCGCTCCTCTCCGTGCCCCTGCTCTACGCGCACGTGGTGTGGAACGAGTACATCGAGCGGGACCCGACGGTGATCCCGGCGATCCTCTGGCTGGCCACGCCCGGCCTCCTCGCGGTGCTCGTGGCTTGGCCCTACCGGAAGGTGAGTGGGCGTTGCCGGGCGGCGCTCGTCTTCGGCCTCCTCGGTGTGCTCGCGCCCCTCGTGAACCTCGCCCTGGGGCCGGTCGGATGGTAACCGTTCAGCCCCCTGCTTGAGCGCGTGATCCTGCCCGTGCGACTCGGAGTTCATGACGACGACAACCGAGTCCCTGGCGCAGAAGATCGAGACC
>MDTG01274267.1_pt1 | contig 13186 bp, 13 predicted proteins | sample 811421 | NCBI WGS metagenome assembly MDTG01 (sample SAMN05326645, study PRJNA326480) | marine metagenome | isolation source: seawater | place: Pacific Ocean: South East | collected 2011
AGTTGGTCTTGCTTCTCTTTTAAAAAAACCGCCAGGTATTTTTCCTACAGAATAATATTTTTCTTGATAATTTACTGTTAAAGGGAAAAAATCCATATCTGGATTTGCTTCTTTTGCAGCAACTACATTGGCCATAACTGTTGTTCCACCATAGGTGGCAATAACTGTTGAATCAGCTTGTCTTGCTACTTTTCCTGTCTCTAGTTTTAGTTTTCTACCAGCCCATTCAATTTCTATATTTTTAACATTAAACATAATTTTTATTTATCCTCTTTTTTAACCTCTAATATTTAATTTTTTTATTAAGTCTGAATATTCAGATTTATTTTTTCTTGATAAGTAATTTAATAATTTTTTTCTTTTATTAACAAGTGCAACTAAACCTCTTTTTGAGTGATTATCTTTATTGTGAATTTTAAAGTGCTCTGTTAAATTCTTTATTCTTTCGCTAATAACTGCAATTTGAACACTAGTTGAACCAGTATCATTAGTATTTTTAGCAAACTCAGTGATTAAATTTTTTTTACTTTCTTTTGTAATCGACATCACATCTCCTGTATTAAAATTTTTTTTGGTTTGAACAAATTACCTACTAATTTGCCAAAAGAGACAATGTCTCCTTTATAAGATAAAAAAATTAATTTTTTATCTGAAAACATTGATTGAAAATTTTTTAACTTATTCTCATCAACTTTAATTGGTCTGCCAAAAGAGAGGTTATCCAGATCTTTTGGGTCAACAATTTCATAAGCCAAGATGTCGTCCAGCATTGAAATAGATGACTTAATGCAATTAATTTCTAACTGCCTTTGACCTATTTTTAATAAATCGTCCAGCAAAATCGATGACTTAACATTAAATTTTCCTACTTTTGTCCTTTCAAGATAAGATACATGTCCGTAGGAATCAAGGTTAATAGCTAAATCCCTAGCAAGACTCCTTATATAAAATCCCTTGCCACACTCAATTTCAAAAGTTGTTTTAAATATCTTATGATTAGTTATGACTAAAGTTTTTACAAAAACATCTTTTTCTTGGGTGTTAAAAATTTTTTTTTGTCTTACTAACTTGTAAGCTCTTTGACCATTAATTTTTACTGCAGATACCTTTGGAGGTTTTTGTTTTATATATCCTAGAAATTTTTTAATTTCTTTTTCTATCTTTTTTTGATTTGGTATGTTTTTGGTCTCAAATAGTATTTCTCCTTGACTATCGTCAGTGGATGTTTGCTGACCCCAAGTAATTTCAAACTTATATGCTTTTAAATCAGAATTAATAAATGGAATAAGCTTTGTTGTCTTTCCAATAGCTACTGGTAAAATACCCTCTGCTAAGGGATCTAGTGTTCCTGCATGACCAATTTTTTTCAAGAGATATTTTTTTTTAATTTTATTAATTGCTTGAAAAGATGAAATGTGTTTGGGTTTATATAAATTTATCCATCCTTGATAAACTTTCATTAATCAATGTCTCTTTTAACATTTTTATTTTGAAGAAGTTTCTCAATTTTCTCAGCTTCATCAAAGGTATCATCTAAGAAAAAATACAGTTTTGGTGTAAATTTGGATTGAATTTTCGCATTTGATAAAAATTTTTGAAAAATAGATTTTTTTTCATTTAAACTTCTCAAAATATTTAATTTATTTTGTCCACCTAACGGCATAAAATAAATATTTGCAATTTTTAGATCTTTTGACATCCTGACAAAAGAAACTGTTATTGTAGTTAGATTAATACTTTCATCGTAAAAATCTTCTTTAAGTAAGCAATCACTAATTATTGACCTAATTAGTTCACCAAATCTTATTTGCCTTTGGGTTTCCATTAATTAATTAAAAATTATAGTTTTCTATCAGTACTAATTTCTTCAAAAGTTTCTATTACATCTCCAACTTTTATATCATTATAGTTGTCTATCATTACTCCACACTCAAATCCTGTTTTTACCTCTGAGACTTCTTCTTTAAATCTTTTAAGACTACTTATTTGACCCTTATGAATAACAATATTATCTCTTAATATTCTTATATGAGATTTTCTTGAAATATAACCATCCTTAACCATACAACCAGCAATATTTCCAACTTTTGAGATATTAAATACCTCCCTAATTTCTAAATTACCTGTAATTTTTTCTGATATATCTGGAGAAAGTAAACCAGAAAGTAATTTTTTAACATCATCAATTAACTCATAAATTATTGAATAATATTTAATATCTACACCATCCCTTTTTGCAATATCTCTTGCATGTGGCAATGCTCTTACATTAAAACCAAATATAAAACCTTTACTAGAACCCGCGAGGGTTACGTCACTCTCAGTTATTGCCCCAACTCCTTTATAAATAACTTTAACTTTAACTTCATCTGTAGATAATTTTGTAATTGAATTTTCAATAGCTTCAGCTGATCCCTGAACATCTGTTTTAATAACAACAGGAAGGTTGGTTGCCTCTCCTTTATTAATCTGCGCAAACATTTCTTCAACATTTGATTTTGCAACAGCATTTTTTTGAATTTGAGCTTTGCTTGATCGATATTCAGCAATTTTTCTTGCTGCTGACTCACTGTCTACTACTATAAAATCATCTCCAGCTAGAGGATTTGAATCAAATCCTAGTACTTCAACTGGGACTGATGGTCCAGCTTCTTTAATATTTTCACCCCTATCATTAATAAGAGCCTTAACCTTTCCCCATTCAGAACCAGATATAAAGATATCACCTACTTTTAACTTACCTTTTTGGACTAATACAGTAGCAACTGAACCACGTCCTTTTTCTAGTTTGGATTCAATAATTACACCTCTTGCCGGTCTATTTGGATTTGATTTTAAATCTAATAAATCTGCTTGCAAATGTATGGCCTCCTCAAGTTTGTCTAGATTTAGGCCTTTAGTTGCGGAAACTTCGATGTCTAGTACTTCACCACTTAATTTTTCTACTATTATTTCATGAGATAACAACTCATTTCTAATTTTATCAGGGTCTGAGTTTTCTAAATCGATTTTATTAATTGCTACTATTAGTGGCACTTTAGCAGATTTTGCATGGGCTATTGATTCGATTGTTTGTGGTTTAATACCATCATCAGCTGCAACAACTAAGATTATTATATCTGTTGTTTGCGAACCTCTCGCTCTCATGTTGGAAAAGGCTGCGTGTCCAGGTGTATCAATGAAAGTAATCTTTTTGCTATTATTAGAAATTTGGTAGGCACCAATATGTTGAGTGATACCTCCTGCTTCACCAGAAACTACGTTGGTATCTCTGAATGCATCTAATAAACTAGTCTTTCCATGGTCAACATGTCCCATAATAGTTACAACTGGAGGTCTTTTTTCTAAGAATTTTTCATCATCTTTAAAATCTTCAATTTCACTTAAGACATCATCATCTTTAATTACAGTTACTTTATGTCCCAACTCTTCAGCTACTAGTTGTGCAGTATCAGCCTCAAGTGACTGAGTCGCATTAGCCATAACACCTAACTTCATTAATGCTTTAACTACATCTGCAGTTTTTTCAGCCATTCTATTCGCAAGATCCTGTACTGTTATAATATCCGGTATAGATACTTCTCTAGAAATTTTTAAGTCTTCTGATTCAGTAGATTTTAATTTTTCCTTTTCTCTTGCTCTTTTTAGTTTAGCAAGACTTGGGAACTTATCAAATTCTTGCTCTTCTTGCTCTAATATTTTTTTAGCATCAAATTTATTAAAATCGTCATCTAGTGGTTTTAAAGTTGATTTTTTTTGTTGATTTTTTTTTGGATCTAAAATTTTCTTATTTTTATTTTCAAAATTTTTATTTTTATTAATGTTTGTATTATAATTAGGTGAGCCCTGAGTTAAAGGTGTTCTTGGGCTCCTTAAACTCGAAGAGCCTCTAAAATTAGATTGCGCTGTAGATGAACTTTTTTGTTGATTATTTTTATTTTTAAAAACAATTTGAATAGTTTTCTTATTTCCACTTGATCTAACTTTATCGCCAGATGGTCCTAAATTTTTTCGTATTTGAAGTCTACCAGTTGAAGAAAGTTTAAGTGGCTTCTTTTTATTACCTTTATCTTTTTCCAATTTAAATCCTTAATTATTTTCTGGAAACCAGTTTTCTCTTGCTTTCATAATCATTTTATTAACGGTTTCTTCATCAATATCTAAATTCTTTAAAATACCCTCTTCTTTGTCTATTAATTCAAATGATGCAAGATCTGCAAAATCATTTAGAGTTAAAATATTTGACTTAGCTAACTGTGCAAGTATTGTAGAATTCATACCTTCTAGATTTTTTAGATCATCATCTTTGATATTTTCATTTATTATTTTTTGATTTTCCTCTTCTTGTTCTTTTAGTGAATTTTTTGCTCTTTCTAAAATTTCTTTAGCTAATTCGGAATCAAATCCTTCAATTTTTTCAAGATTTTCAAAAGTTTCTGAAGCTATAGAATCAATTGTTGTATAACCATCTGTAACTAACAATTGTGCTATTACATCCTCAACATCCAACTGTTCTGTAAGTAACAAACTTTTATCCTTAAATTCTTGTTGTCTTCGTTCTGATTCTTCTTCTTCAGTAAGAATGTCAATTTCTAAATTAGTTAAATTTGAAGCAAGCTTTACATTTTGACCTTTTCTACCAATGGCCAAACTCAACTGATCATCTGGAATTACGACTTCTACTTTACTTTTTTCTTCATATAAAAAAATTTTACTTACTTCTGCTGGTGCAAGCGCATTGGCTAAAAATGTTGCTTGATTATCAGACCACGTTACAATATCTATTTTTTCACCCTGAAGTTCATTTACTACTGCTTGTACTCTAGATCCCCTCATCCCAACACAAGCACCAACTGGATCAATTGTTGAGTCTTCAGTATAAACACTTATTTTAGCTCTAGATCCAGGATCCCTTGCTACACTTTTTACAACAATTACTCCTTCGTATATCTCTGGAACTTCTTGAAAGAAAAGTTTTGAAAGAAATTGTGGATGTGTTCTTGATAAAAAAACTTGATACCCTTTGAGATCATTTTTAACCTCATATATGTAAGCTCTTACTCTATCACCATTCTTAAAAGTTTCTCTTGGTATTAATTCTTCTCTTTTAATAATTGCTTCACTTTTGCCCAAATCTATTATCAAGTTACCAAATTCTATTCTCTTCACAATACCTACTGCTATTTCTCCTACTTTATCTTTATATTCATCAAATTGTTTTGACTTATCAGCCTCTCTTACTTTCTGTATAATCACCCCTTTGGCATTTTGAGCAGCAACTCTACCTAGCTCGATTGGGGGAAGTTCTTTAATAATATATTCTCCTAAATTGATATCAGGATTTATTTTTTTTGCTTGATCAATTAATATTTGCCTAGATTGAAGTTCTTCATCAATACTTTCGACAACTTCTAAATATGAGTTGAGTTTAATATCTCCAGTTGATCTATCTATAGATATTCTTATATCAATTTCCTGACCATACTTGACTCTTGCAGCTTTTTCTAAAGCCTGTTCCATAGCAGAAAATACAGCATCTTGATCAATATTTTTTTCTTGAGCAACATTAGACGCAACTTGAAGCATCTCTTCTCTAATTACACTATATTTTTTTTTTGCCATTGTTATAAAAAAAAGGTGGGAAATCCCACCTTATTATTATGAACCCTATATTAAAAATAAATAAAATTACAACCCTATATTTTTTCAAGAATTAATATTGAAGGTTTTTTACCTGAAATAATTGCTTTTTTATAATATTTTGTTTCTAGATTATAGTAGTCTTTAAGGCTTAAATAAAGTAAGTTTTGATTTATCCACTTATAATGGTTTTTAGCCTTATAAATATCTTTAATGATTGAGTAGGTATAAGATACTGAATCAGTGACAATGTAAATCCTACTTTTTAAATTCATAAAATGATATATTCTTTTTAAAAATTCTTCATTTACTAGCCTCCTTTTAAAGTGCCTTTTCTTAGGCCAAGGATCAGGAAAAAAAATCCAGACCATATCAAAATATTTTTTCTTGTTACTGGTTTGTAGTATATCATTAATATTACCAGGATATAGTTCAATATTTTTAATACCTCTGTATTTAATTTCTTTAAAAAGATTTAAATTTCCATTTATATATTTTTCACAGGCAATTACTGTTTTGTTTAAAAATTTGTTGGATAAATAAATTGTTGTTTCTCCATAACCTGTACCAATATCTAAAATGTAATTTTTTTTTTGATTAAATTCTCTAAATTTGAATTTACTTAATAGTTCATTATAATAGTTGATATTTATTTTTTTTTTACTTCTACCTTTAGTCCTTCCATACAATCTATTTTTATAATTATCTTTATTCATAAATTTTTCTAATATTGGCTATAAAAAGAAAAAAACAAACGACAAAAAAATATATTTTTAAATAAAAATGTGTTTTAAAAAAATTTTTATCTTGCTTTATATTAAGTTTATATTTTAAATTTTCATTAGTATTAAATTTAGTATTAGTTAAAATTTTTCCATTTTGATCTATTATTGCTGAAATACCATTATTTGAAACTCTTATAATTGTTTTATTATATTCAGCTGCTCTAAGTTTGGTTAAATAAAAGTGTTGAATGGGCCCAATGTATTTTCCAAACCATATGTCATTAGTAATATTTACTATCAAATTACTATTAAAGTTTTTCTGATTTATTAGTTTCCAGTAGAAGATTATTTCATAACATATAATTGGAATATAATTTAAACTTTCATTAATTTTTATTTTTCTCTCATTTGTGCCAGAAGAAAAATCATATGTTCCAGATATTGGTTCAAAAAATTTTAAAGTTGATCTAAAAGGTATAAACTCACCAAAAGGAACTAAAATTTTTTTATCAAAATATTCTATATTAGACTTTGTGATATTGAAAAGGGTGTTATAAAAATTTGTATTTTCTTTTCTTGTACCCCCAATAATCACATTTTGTTTTTTTTTTAAAATATTTTGTAAATCATCTAAATCATTATTATTTATTAAATAAGGATAATTATTCTCAGCAAAGATTAAAAGTTTTGATTCACTGCTAGAGATAAGAGTTTTTATTTCTTCTAATTTTTTTGATTTATCTTTTTTTGATAAGTTTATTTGATTATTCAATTGAAAAATCTCTACTGAGATTAGGTTTTCGTTTAATTTAATTTCGTCTTTAAATACTTTATTGTTTAAAATTATCAATATCAGTGGAGTTAAAAATAAAAAAGAGTATTTATAAAATTTATCTAATTTTTTGATATTTGACATAAATAAATATGGAAGGCAAAAAATTTGTATTATTAGATAACTTGTCATTAGGGTTCCCAAATATTTTACACTGAAAGAAAGATGTTCATTACTTGATGTTACTAATGCAAAAGTAACCCAAGGAAATCCATATAATAATATTGAAATCAAAAATTCAAAAAATATAAATGCAATAGGTATAATTATATAAGTAGGAACAATTTTATTATAATAAGTACATATAAGAAAACTAAAACAAAAAATTAATGAGAGTAAAATAATTAATAATAAAATTATTAATATTAAATACTTTGTTTCATCAAACATAAGAAAAGGATTTTTTAACCAGATTAAAAAACTAAGTAAAAATGTGAAACTAAAACTAAAGCTATTTAAGAAAATTTTTAATTTACTATTTTTTATAGAATAATGATCAAATAAATAACAAAATAAAGGAAAAATGATAAAGCCAATTGGCAGGAAAAAATATGGTGGGAACAATAAAGAGGTAAGAAAACCAAGGATAAGAAAGACTAATATATTCAATTATTTTTTTTAATTTCTACTGTGTGAATTTTTCTATTACTTGATGCAATTATTTTAATAGTTAGATCATCTTCAATTTTGATTATTTCATTATTTTTTGGAATTCGATTAATTTTTGAATATACTAATCCCCCAACGGTAAATATTTCATCATCTTCAGAAGTTGAAATTTTTAAATTAAAATATTTTTCAAGATCCTCTATTCTATAACTAGCATTCACAGTAATTCCATTATTACTTTCATAAAGTATTAGTTCATCTGCATCATCTGCATCATGTTCATCCTCAATATCTCCGACGATTTCTTCAACTAAATCTTCAATCGTTACTAAACCGTCAACTCCACCCACACCATCCACAACTAGACCAATATGAATTCTAGAAGACCTCATTCTTTTTAATAAATCTAAAATTGGTGATTTTGGTGCAACAAAAAGAGCATCCCGTAAAATGGTATCTATATTAAAATTTTCATGAGGTGTTTTAATAAAATCTTTAATATGAAAAAATCCAATGACGTTATCTATATTTGTTTTGTATACTGGCATTCTAGAGTGGCTTTCTTTTTTTATAACTTCTAGAATATCAAAGTAAGTTTCAGAATAATTTACGGCAATAATTTCACTTCTTGGAACCATTAAATCTTCTACACTTTTTTCATTTAGTTTTAGTATATTCTTTATTAAATTTTTTTCATTATTTTCATCATTTTCTTTAATTCTTTTGTCATCGTTTTCATTAGCAATGAAATTTAGAATATCTTCTTTTGTAGAATCATTTGACAAAAGCTTTTTAATAATCCAACTTTTCCAATTATATGTTTTATCTGTACTATTCATTTTTATAAATAAGGATTTTTAATTCCAGCTTCGTCTAAAATTTTTATTTCTTCAATTTTCATTTTATTAAATTGTTTTGTATTCTTGTGATCATATTCATTTATATGTAAAAGGCTATGTACTAACAAATGATTAAAATGGTTATATATTGTTACATCATTTTTATTAATATAATTTTCAATTGTATCAATAGAGAAAAAAATATCACAATAAAAAATATTTCCAAGTTCTTTATTAGTAATATTTGAAACAAAAGTTAATACATCAGTGTCTTTGAATTTATTTTTATATTTTTTGTTTAATTTAGTTACTGCCTTTTTTTCTGATAGTATCAAATTGATATTAAAATAATTCATTTTATTAAAATAAGCCTTCATCATTTTTAGAGTTTTTAAGGTAATTTTCTTAATTTTAGGTAGTCTTCTGCTCCATTTTTTAGATTCGCAGAAAAAATCAACCTTTATTTTCTTTTTCATATGCATTTATGATTTTTTTTACTAGTTCATGTCTTACAACATCTCTATCATTTAATTCTATAAAACCTATGTCGACGATTTTTTTTAGTTTCTTTAATGCATCTTTTAAACCAGATTCACGCTCACTAACTAAGTCAATTTGAGTAATATCACCTACTACTACCATTTTACTGTTTTTACCTAGTCTTGTTAAAAACATTTTCATCTGAGTTTTGGTAGTATTTTGAGCTTCATCTAAGATTATAAAACAATCTTCGAGAGTTCTTCCACGCATGAAAGCAATGGGTGCTATTTCAATAATATTATTAAGAATTTTTTTTTCAACCTGCTCAAATGGCAACATAGAATAGAGTGCGTCATAAATTGGCCTTAAAAAAGGATCTACTTTTTCTTTTAAATCACCAGGAAGAAAACCCAACTTTTCTCCAGCCTCTACCGCAGGTCTAGACAAAATAATTTTATTTACTTTTCCATCTAGAAGAGCTGAAACTGCTTTTGCAACTGCAATATAGGTTTTACCTGTACCAGCAGGTCCAACAGCAAATATTATATTTTTTGTATTTAATAATTTAAAGTATTTATTTTGATTTTCTGTTCTAGGAATAATTTTTCTTTTTTTTGTCTGTATAAATATATCTGATTGACTATCTTCCTTAATATTCATCAAAATTAAACTGTTGCTATCTCTAATTTTATCTTCATCAATTTCATCACCGTTTTTTGCCTTATCAAATAAATCTAATAAAGTCTTTTTTGTTTCAAAAATAGATTTCTTTTTTCCAAGTATTTTGATTTTATTACCTCGATATTGAATTTGTACATCATTTATTTTTTCTATTAAAAATAAGTTTGAATCATTAACTCCAAATAAATTACTCAAAATGGTATTATCATCAAGCTCTAATTCTATTTTGTCAATTTTATTGTTTAAATCTGACATTCAAGGGAGAATTTCGTTGAGTTTGTAATTTTAACTTTCAATATTTTATTTAAAATATTTTTTTTTGAACTCGTAAATGTACTCTGGTTGTATATAGTTCTTCCAATAAATTGATTTTCATGTCTTCCTTTTTTTTCAAATAATATCTCCATATCTTGGTTTATAAAAGATTTATTGTAATTATTTTGCTGCTCTGTAAGTAATGATTGTAACGCAGATAACCTTGCTTTCTTTACAGCTTGCTCGACATTATCTTTATGCTGAGAAGGTGTTCCTGGTCTAGGACTATATATAAAAGAATAGGCAATAACAAATTTTACTTTTTCAATAAATCTCATAGTTTGTTCAAAATCTTCATCTGTTTCTCCAGGAAACCCTACAATGAAATCAGAAGACATAGCTATGTCAGGCTTTACTTTTCTTATCTTATCTACAATATCCAAATAATCTTCTACTGTGTGTTTTCTATTCATTTTTTTTAATATTGGGTTAGAGCCAGATTGAATTGGTAAATGTAAAAAAGGCATTAGTTTTGGGTTAGATGCATGAGCCTGAATCAATGAGTCTGCCATATCGATTGGATGAGAAGTCATATATCTAATTCTTTTAACACCGTTAATTTCTGAAATTTTATTAATTAAATATGCAAGATCCTTAGGTCTACCATCTAAAGCTTCTCCATGATATGCATTTACATTTTGACCTAACAGAATAATCTCCTTAATTCCATCTTCTGTATATTTTTTTACCTCAAATATTATATCATTTATTGGACGAGAAAATTCAGGACCTCTTGTATAAGGCACTACACAAAATGAACAAAATTTATCACAACCCTCTTGTATTGAAACAAATTCTGATGACATTTTTGAGGAGTTATAAATCAAGTTTTTAAATTTCTCATTTTGTAAAAAATCACTGTTGAGAGGTTCTTCTAATTTATTAATCATATCAGGCAGTTTATGATATGATTGAGGTCCAACTACAAAATCTACAATGGGCGATCTTTTTCTGATTTCTTCTCCCTCAGCTTGAGCAACGCAACCAGCAACTATTAGTTTCATATTTTTATCATTATTCTTAATTTTTTTTATTCTTCCAATATCTGAATAGACTTTTTCTACTGCCTTATCTCTAATATGACATGTATTAAGAATCGTTAGATTAGCTTTTGTTACATCGTTGGTTAACTTATAACCTTTATCAATAAAAAGATCTTTCATACGATTAGAATCGTAAACATTCATTTGACATCCATAGGATTTGATAAATAAATATTTGTCTTTCATAATCTAAAGGTTTTTAAAATAACACAAAGCATTTAATAAATGATTTTTATTATTATAATAATTATGTCTAATTTTAAAAAAAACAAAGTTGTTTTTTTCATAAAATCTTAATGCTTCGGGATTGTCCTGAGAAACCTCTAAATAGATTTTTGAAATTTTTAATAAATATCTATTTTTTTCAATATAGTTTAATAGACTAGTACCAAACTGTATTCTTCTATATTTTTTTGATACATAAATTATGTGTATTTCTAGCTCAAAATTAGTTTTATTTAATATTTTTTCCCCTATTAGAATTCCACACAAAATGTCTTTATAAAAATATCCTAAAGATAAATTATTGTTTTTTTTGAAATGACTCTCAATATTTTTGAAATTCCAGCCAATTTCAAGGAAATTTTTAAAATTGTCACTTTCTTTAAATAAAAACTCTTTCAAAGAGGTTAAGTCATTGTAACAAAGCTTTTTTATATTTTTCAATTTAGTACTGTATTATTTGAAATATAAATAGGTTTTATTATTTTATCTCGAGAAAAATTGAGCTCTTGATGGTTTAAGAAAAAATTTTCTGTAAAATTAAATCTGATTTGTTTAATATTTTTTTTTTCGACATTAATTTTTTTGTAATTATATAAAACCGTGTCTATTTTTTCCGGTAAAATAAAATTTTTATCTTCTATCTTTAAATAAATTACTTTTTTTTTATTATCTAAAAAGCAAAAAAATTTTTGATCATTTGCAGAAATTATAAATACTCCTAGATTATTATTTTGGTTAATATTCATGTTAAATTTAAAAATATCATCTATGGAAAAAGTATATGTTAAAAGATCTCTAGATATCTTTAAACCTGACAGAAATGCAGCCCCTACTCTCAAACTTGTATATGACCCTGGGCCTATTGTTATTGCAATTTTATTTAGTTTTTCTTTCAAATTAAGAGCATTATTAATACTTATGTAAGTTTCAAAAATATTATCACTTAATTTCTGAGTGCTTTTTTTAATTATTTTTCTTTCTAATATTACTTTATTGTCTTCAATTAATAAAAATTCTGGTAATGGTGACACTACATCTAAAAATAATAACATATGTATTTATATAAATATATCTTCTTACAAATAATAAAATCAATTTTTATAATATTAATACTATTATCTGCTGTTAAAGCTTCAAATATTAAAAATTCTGCCACTATATTTATGTATCATAAATTCGGGGTCTCAAAGTATCCTTCAACAAGTGTAACAATAGATCAATTGGAGGAACATATAAGTGAATTAACTAAGGAAAAATATAAAATTTTGCCACTTAACTTTATAGTTGATACAATTATTAATGATGGAGATCTTCCAAATAATGCAGTCGGAATAAGTGTTGATGATGCAGATAAATCTTTTTTTGAGATTGCTTGGCCTATGTTTAAAAAAAATAATATACCTGTCACATTATTTGTCACTACGGGAACTATTGTTGACAACAACAAGAGTTATTTAAATTGGAATCAAATTAGAAAATTAAAAAAAGAAGGCGTAACAATAGGTGCACACTCACATACTCATGCTCATATGCCAGACTTAAAGATTAACGATATCATGGAAGAATTAGAAACTTCAAATAAAATATTTTTAAAAGAGTTGGGTGAAATTCCAACTTTATTTGCCTATCCATATGGTGAAACGAGTGATGAAATTATTGAATTAATAAAAAAATATAAATTTAAAGTTGCATTTGGTCAACATTCTGGAGTTATTAATGAAACATCTAATATGTATTATTTACCAAGATTTTCATTAAATGAAAAATATGGTGAAATTGATAGAGTTAAATTTGCGG
>MDTG01089460.1_pt1 | contig 13185 bp, 15 predicted proteins | sample 811421 | NCBI WGS metagenome assembly MDTG01 (sample SAMN05326645, study PRJNA326480) | marine metagenome | isolation source: seawater | place: Pacific Ocean: South East | collected 2011
TATAATCTTTTAAATAGTATTTTAATAAAAATTGATTTAATTTTTATATCAATATAATACAAAATTATAATGCAAGTTTCTATTGAAAGAAAAGAAAGTAAATTATCAGTAACTCAAAATATTAATAAACAACCAATACTAAATATTGGAATGTTAGGTAGTGTATCAGATGGAAAATCTACTTGTGTTAGAGTTTTAACTGGTATCAAGACACAAAAACATAGTTCTGAAAAAAAGAGAAATATTACAATTAAACCTGGTTATGCTAATATGAAAATATGGACAGATGGTAATGAATTATATTCTACAGATTCTAAGCCAAATTCATATTCTGTTAATAAAGAAGATTGTGAATTAGTTCATCATGTTTCATTTGTTGATTGTCCAGGTCACCAAGAACTCATTCTAACTATGTTAGGAAGTATTAAACTTATGGATGCTGTAATTGTAGTTGTATCAGCTGCAGAACCGATTAATAAAAAGCCTCAACTTATTCAGCATTTAGCTGCAATTAAACTAGCAGGTATTGAAAATATTATAGTATGCTTAAATAAGTTAGATTTAATTTCCAAACAAGTAGCAAATGAAAGATATTCCGAATTAGTTGATATGTTAAATAGTTTTGATATTACTCCTAAAACAATTATTCCTACAAGTTTTAATAAAAAAATTGGAACAAACTGGTTACTACAAGAAATTATAAACAATTTCAAAGTTACCGAAGACTCCGATTCAAATGCATGTTTTATGGCAACAAGGTCATTTGACATAAATAAAGCTGGAACAGAATTAGATGATGTTAAAGGAGGAGTAATAGGCGGTAGTCTTTTTAATGGTACATTAAAGGTAAACGATATAATTGAAATTAGACCTGGAATCTGTGGTAAAACACGAGATGGAAAACTTATTTCACAACCAATTAAAACAGAAGTTTTATCTTTTAAAACTGATCAAGAAGAATTAGATGTTATTTTTCCAGGTGGTTTGATTGGTATTGGAACTGATATTGATCCTTATTACTGTAAAGATGATACTTTATCAGGTAATATGATTGGATTAGAAGGTACATTGCCTAGTGTTTATGATTCAGTTGAATTAAAATATAAAACAATAGAAGATTTTGGTGGTAATTGGAAACCAAAAGTAAAGGATGTCGTAAATCTACAGATTGGTACATTATCAATTTCATCTGAAATTACACAGTTTAATAAAAAGACAATTCAATTAAATCTATCTAGACCAGCATGTATCGATAAAAATATGTTAATTATGATTAGTCATAAAGAAGATGGAATTATGAAAATCGTTGCTTCAGCAAGTTTAAAATCAGGTAACAAACTTATCGACTAGGTACTTAGAGATAAGATATATTAATTTAAAGATTACAGAGTATAAATTATAATGGAATCCCCACAGTTTTTAATTTCAGATTATATCAAAAATTTAGAAGACACTGAAAGTTTTAGAAATACATTATATAAAAAAGGTATTATGACTAAATATTATGAAGATGAAAAATTACTATTAGTTTATACAAAATATGAAGACACTTCATATACTAATACTCAACTTAAAAATGAGTGTCGTTCTTTGATTATAGATGTTGAAGATAAACAAATCGTATCTTATACTTGTAATACTCCAATTTGTAATTTGGAGGCGATGAATTATTTACTTAACCATAATGAATCTTCTATGAAGATTTTTAAATGTTATGAAGGAACACTTATGTCATTATTTTTTAATAAAGATAAATGGTACTTATCAACAAGAAGATGTTTAGATAGCAAAAAATCAGTTTGGAATGAAAAGTCTCATTTTGATTTGTTTATGGAAGTCTTAGATGAAGAAGGATATAAGAGTTTAGAAGATTTTACTGAATTATTAGATAAATCTAATTGCTATAATTTTATTTTAATTCATCATAATAACAAAAACATTGTTGATTATACAAAAGAATTTGGAGAAAATTATAAAAAATTATGCTTAGCATTTGTAAGAAATAAAGAAGATTTAATGGAAATTGATTATGACAATCTAAATGATATTTTACCAATAAAAGATTTAAAAAATATCTTTGTATCAGAAACAATAGATTCATTAGAAGGTTACACATCAAAAATTAATAATTATGCCAATGAAGATATGGTTAAATGTTCTGACGAAGGTGTAGTTATTAAATTAAAAAATGAAAACAATGTAAATACTTATCTTAAAATACAAACTTATCCTTATCAATTTAATAAAGCCATTGGTCTTGAAAAGAATATTTTTAAAGGATTTGTAAATTTATATCAAAATGATAAATTAGCAAATTATCTTGAAAATAATTCAAATCTTAATAACTATAAAAAAATAGTTAATCCCTTAAATATTCAAGAATCATATGATACTATTGGTGTTGTTGATTCTGTATTTAAAACATGTACATCTGAATTATATGAACTTTATAAAAAGTTATGGAATCTAAAAACTGGAAAACATTTAGATACTGAATTATATGAAGTTTTACCAAAAGAATATAAATCAATTTTATATGGAATTAGAGGAATTTATTTTAAAAATAAATCAAATATTTTCAACCAAGAAGATAAAACAAATAAACCAAAATTGTACCTACAAATTAAAGACATTTATCAATATATAAAAACAATTGATACAGATGTTTTTGAACAATTTTTAAGAGTAAGAAAACTTATGGGAAATTGGGTTAAAAATGATCAAAATAATGAAAATATGAAAAAGTTCAATAAGATAAGTGAAAAATGCGATAAGGTTCATTTTAAATTAACAGCTATTTTTACTAACAAATTATTTCCAAATATCATGCCAGATGATTTACCTCAAAATGATTAATCATCTTAATCAAAACATTCTAAAATAGTAATCATCAAAAAGCCCTCCATTTGTAATATTAGGAGCTATATTATCATCAAATAAAAATGAATACTCTTCTAAAGTATTCATTTTTTTTAAATGTACAATTTCTTGATTTTCCAATATATTTAAAACTCTTTGCATTTCAAAATATTTATTAATTCTTGCAAGTTCCATGTCATTATCCAATGAGTTTTCAATGGTTAATTTTTTAGGATATCTTTCATCAAAACCCTTATTTTCAAAATTATCAATATTAAAACAAAACAGTGTAAATAAAATATTATAAATCATTAAAATTGAGATTATTAATTTAATTCTAATATATTCAATTTTAATTATTAAATATGCCCATAATAAAAATTGAATATATTTAAGAAATAAAATTATATCTATTAAATACAATGGAGAATTTTAATCTAACAGTAGGTAAATCAAATAGTACCTCTAATATGGTTCAAGTAAATAATTTTAGTGTATCAATTGGTCCAAAAAAATTATTTGAAGACTCTGAATTAGTTTTAGTACCAGGAAATATATATGGTCTCATTGGTAAAAATGGTTGTGGAAAAACAACTCTATTAAGAATGATATCGAATCGTGAATTTCCAATTAATGATAAGCTATTAGTGTTACATGTTGAACAAGAAATTGAAGATACAGAAAAAACACCAATTGAATTGCTATTGGAAAGTAATGGTTCTTTTTATAAATATCATATTCGCTTTCAAGAATTAGAAGAAATAATGGCTAGTGAAGATTTTGCAGATATGGACAATAGTGATGACATTATGGATGAATATGATAAAATAGATTCCGAACTGAGAGCTGTAGTTCCAGAGGCAGAAGAAGCAAAAATTAGGAAAATATTAAAAGGTCTTGGGTTCACAGAAAAAACAATGGAACAACCAAGTAATCTATTTAGTGGAGGTTGGAAAATGAGAATTTCATTAGCAAAATCACTATATATTGAACCTGACTTACTTTTGCTAGATGAACCGACAAATCATCTTGATTTGGAGGCAGTAATTTGGTTAGGTAATTATTTAGAAGAAGTTTTCCCTTCTAAGAAAAAAATGGCACTAGTTGTATCACACAATGTAGGTTTTCTAAATCAAGTAGTTACTCATACTCTTAATATTGAAGATGGTAAATTAGTTACATACAGAGGTAATTATTCATCTTTCAAATATAATTTTGGTAAAAAGATTGCTCATGAAGCAAAAGAATGGAATAAACTAATGAAAAAGAAAAAGGGGAAATCAAAGAAAGAATTTGATGAAATAGTTAAGAAATCAAATCTAAAAGAACCTGTCAGACCTTATAATGTCTCAATTAATTTTACTGAAATACCTAGATATTCAAGTAATATCATATCAGTTAATGAATTATCTTTTTCATACGGTGAAAAAAATATTTTTAACAATATTAGTTTTGGAGTTGATATGGATTCAAGAGTAACACTAATTGGTAAAAATGGTGTAGGAAAGTCTACCTTAATGAAACTTATTATGGGAGAACTAAAACCAGATTCTGGTAATATAAATAAACAAAATGGATTAAGAATTGGATATTACCATCAGCATTTTGAACATTTACTTCCAAAAGATAAAACACCAGTGGAATATCTAGAAGATACTGTTCCAGAAGATTTAATTACTGGTAGTAAGATGCAAACAGTTAGAAAATATCTTGGAACATTAAAACTTGAATCTGAAGCACATAATTCACAAATTGGAAATTTATCAGGAGGTCAAAAGGCAAGGGTGGCATTAATATCTTTATTATTTCAACAACCTCATTTTATTTTGATGGATGAACCAACTAATCATCTTGATATTGAATCAGTAGAAGCTCTAATTGAAGGATTAAAAGATTATGATGGTGGATTAATGGTTATTACCCACGAACCTGAAATGATTACTAATCTAGAATCCGAATTATGGATTTTAGAAAATAATGGTATTACATTTTATAACAATAGTTTTGATGATTATTGTGATTCGATTATTAATTAAATACAACTTCATTTAATATAAAATTCATTATTATAAATTTTAATAATATTATAAAAATTTAAAATAATATCCCTTAATTATAATATAATGTGTTTTTCCTATATTTCTTATTTGTTCAACAAATGGGCTGATGAAGGTGAAAAGAACATACGTAATTTATTACCTCAACCCAGTGTTTAGTAACACTAATTTTAAATCAGTACATTTCGAGTCAACTATATACATTAATCAAATGTATCTTTTGCTTTAATTATTCTAATTCTAATTCTGATTTCCATTTAGTATAATGATCATGTCCTATTCTCATCATTGCCCCAGAAATTGCATCTATTAAACGTTGATATAACAAGTACATATTAAATATAATCATATTAACTCCTACTAAAACTGATAATATTTGATCATTTCTTGTCGGTTCAATTAATAAGTAGGCTAAACCAAGTGTACTTAAAATTGTTAAAATCAAAACTAGTAACATCCTAGGACCGCGACGTAACCAGTATTCACGTACTTTAGCATGCGCTAACCCTTTTTCTTTATCCAAATCATGTTGTAAATTAATTAAAAAAATATTCAATCCAGGAATATCAGATGTTGGAACAAGTTCATTATCCAAATTTAATTTAATACGTTTTTTGATAAATTTATTAGTATACTTATGTCTTACTATTGAAGACCATTTTTCAGCTACTTTATCAGCATAATAAAAGTAAAAACGTTTAATAGGCTTGGATAAAGATCTAAAAAAGCTCATATAGTTTATAAAATAATTATAATTTTAAATGCATAAATATATGAATAAAAATTATTCAGAACACTTTGATTCTGCTAAAAAATCTGAAATACATCCATCAAATGCATCTCCTACTTTTAAATGACCACATTTAAAATTATATTTATTTTTTAATAAAGACCAAATTTTTCCAATGTCTTTTTTTGATGAAATAGATTGAGTTAAATTACATCCATATTCTATATTAGGCTGCGTTGATATATTTGACGTGATTGATGTAATAATATTATTTTCACTTAAATATTTTGCCATTTTTTCACAATCTAATTTATTTTTTTGAGAAACAGATAATTTAGATGTTACATATATCATTATATTACTAAATATACTAAATTTAAAAATAATTCGTTTCTCAAAAAAATAATTTTATTACACTTTTACTATTTAAAGATTATACATAATTAAATTATAATGACATCAACACTAAATAAAATAAAATTATTAAGATTATTAGATAAAAAAGTTTGTAGTACTAATTGTGCTTGCATTAATAGAATGAAAACATTGTTGCAAAAACCTTCAGTAAATATTATTAATGATGCTTTTTTGAAATTTCAAATGGTAGAATCTATAAAAGAATATGAAAATTGTTATACGAATAAAATTAAAAGTAATTTAACTACTTCTGCCTCTAATTAATAATAAGTTTCTTTTACTAATCTTTATTTTTTTCTTTGGTTCATTTTTTGGTTCTTCTTTTTTATTTTCTAAATTATTCTCTATTGTAATTTTTTGTGATTCTAGTAAATCTTCATTTTGACGAATAGCAAGTTTATCTTCTTCAATACTTGGTCTTGGTATATTCTTATCTTTCCATAAATAAAAATTATTTGTAGGATTATCAAAATACTTTTTATTAAATAAATATTCAAATGCTTTTTTACCTTCAAGTATATCTTTGTATTCTGGATCAATTATAGTTGGTACTACTTTAATCTTGCTTGGTACTTTTGAATTATCTATATTTATTAGTTTAAATTCATTGGAAAATTTACTTTCTTTTAATTTTAAGATAATCTCTTTTGAAAATTTACATCTATCACTATAAAATAATACTTTCATATTAATATTTAATGTAAAATAAATTTAAGTAAACTCAACCTTTTCTTTGTTGGATATTTCTCTTGATATTTTTTGATTAAGTCTAATTTAATAGATTCAAGAAAAGTATCATCGCAATAAATGTTTAGATACGATTTATATTTTTCAAAATTAAAAGGAGTTTTTTTGAACATTTTATTTAAACGTTTTTTATTCCCATTAGTTAAATTTGACTTAATATTTTCATACTTTGTCCAATTTAGATTTATAGTATAATCATCAAACCTTGCTCCATAATTAATTAGTAGTTCTACTATAGAAATAAATTTTGTCTCAATATCAATATTCTTGTTAAAACTATTATCATAGGTATCAAATACTTTGAATAATGGATATCCAGGAAACTTGTGATATCCACGTGGTGATGCACCTGAATTTAAAAGGTATTTAATTAAATTTAAATTTAAATTTTGAATTGAAAATATCAAGGGATTCAAATATTCCATTCCAAAATGTGAAAAATTATTTATACTATCAACACCATATTTTAAAGAACTAAACAAGTTAATATCAATCAATTGTTGACAATTATAAATTGAATCTAATGATGTATCTATGTTAAGTTCTGCGAATGTCTTACCATAATTAATTTTATTCTTAAAGTTCTTCATCATATAAATATAATATTTTATTGAATATTAATTTTCAATTTTTTAAAAATTGAAATAATATTATAAAAATTTTATATTATGATTAGTAATGTCAAGTGTAATTAGAATCATTTCTAAAAAAGTAACAAAAGTAACTTCATATGGTATTCCAAGAAATAAATTTACAGAATACACTAACTCACTATCTGAAGCTGCAAAATGTTCCTCTGGATTCGTATCATCTGAAAGTTATTGGGCTACTCCAGTATCTTATTTAGACAACTCGCATACATCAATGAAAATTGTTTCAATATCTAATTGGAAATCTTTAAAAGATTGGAATAACTGGTATTATTCAAATAAACGTAAAGAAATTAATGAAAAATATAGTGATATAATTGAATCAGAAAACTTTGATATATTACAAAAAAAAGCACCAACTGATGATATATTTCTATTATAGTTTTCATAATTATTTTAAATATTTAAAAAAAATGAAAATAAATTTAAAAAGTAATATATCTTTAGTTATAATATGAATAAAGTTAAATCTATTAAAATTTCTAAAAATGAAATTGTTAATAAACTAGGATTTTCACGTATGGATCTAAATTTTAAAGGTTCAGATATTAATCATGTTGTAATGAATTCATTAAAGAGAATTGTTCAATCTGACATACCCATTTATGCATTTAATAATTTTAATATAACTTCAAATACATCAATTTTTAATAATAACTATATTAAAAATCATATTCAAAGTATTCCTATTTGGGGTATTAAAAATACTATTGATGAATTTGTTCAAGAAAAAGAGGATGTTGAAGAAACATTTTCTGAAACAATGGGACTTATTAATGATGATATTGACTTGAGTGTTGATAAAAAAGTCGATACATCTTCTTTAATGAAATTAACAATGTATGTTGACTTTAGAAATGATTCACAACAAGTAAAAACTGTTACCACTGATGACTGTAAATTTTATTATAAGGAAGGTATGATTAAATCACCATATCCTAATCCTGTTCAAATTGTTAAATTACAACCAGGACAAGAAATTAAGATGTCAGCTCAAGCTGATTTAGGAACTGAAGAAATATCTGGTATTTTTTCAGCAGTTTCAGCTTGTTACTTTCAAGAGAATAAAGATGATGATTACAATTTTATTTTGGAATCACGTGGTCAAATTAGCGAAAAAAGAATTTTACAAATAGCTCTGACACAATTAAATAAAAAATTACAAAAATTTAATCAAAATCTACCAAAAAATAAAGGTATGGAAGGCCAAATAATCGTAGATAATGAAGATCACACATTAGGAAATATTATTAGTCATGGTATGCAACTACATCCATCTGTTAAATTTTGTGGTTACAATACACCTCACCCATTGAAAAAACAAATTGAATTTCATTATAAATTAGAAAGTGGAAATTTGAATAATATCATAAAAGATGTTATTATCTATTATGAAAGTATATTTGACAATCTAAAAGAATTAATCGATTCAAAGATTTAAATAATTTTAGTCAATTTACCAAAAGCAATTAAATTATCTTTTTCAAAAATAAAATATTGGTTTATTAAATTATAGCAAAGTATTGGTGAAATTAACTTATACTTTGGTTTATTATCTATTTTTCTTAGTTTTATAAATTGATTTTTAACACTTATATTAATATCAATTTCTTCAAGTACTTCAGAACTATTAAAATATATCCATATAATTTTTACAAATTTAGTTTCAAGGTAATTAATATTACTTAAAAATCCAAAACGTGGTTTATTATTAATATTTCTGGTATCCTGTAAAGTTATTGTTATTGTTGCAGGACCAACTATTTCTTTAACTGGAGAATTATTTCTATAAATAGTATTAATTTTTACTGGGATTTTATCATAGTCATACCATAATAATTCTTGCCCTACTTCTAACTTACCTGTAGATAAAAACCCAGATAAAATCCAACCTAAATCTATATGAGGATAAGATTGTAAAAGATAAAAATTTACCATAGAATGACATTGCTTTTTTACAATAATATTATTATCATCTATTTTTTTTTCCATTATACTTAAAATATCATTTTGTGATATAGGTTCTACTAAATTAATTATAGATGACTCTTCAAATAAATTTAAATCAATATATGGTATTTTTAAAAAAGTTGCATAGCTAATATACAAATCTTTCTTACTCCAAATTTTATTTTTTTTATTCATGAAAATTATCAAATCAAATTTAAAACTTAATAAAATCTTATTTCTAATTTTACTACTTTTTGAAAATAAAATATCATCGCCAGGAGTATCTATGAAAACATATTTTGTTCCCTTAAAATTCTTATACTGATAATTGAATGACGAAGTCTTTCCAGACTCTAACTCATGTTTGTGATTTAATATAAATAATCTTGCTTTGCATACATCGGTATCTAATTTATTTTTAATTAAATATGCTAAAAATGTAGTCTTTCCACATTCCGTATCCCCTAAAAGTAATACTCTTTTTTCAGGTAAAATATTACTTTTCCATTTGTCTTTTATTGTTATTTTAATATAATCTTTATTAAAAATAACAGATGTGATTGATGCTTCTAGAAATAAAACCATTTTCTTTATTACCATCAAAGAAAATGTTCTTTCATCTTTAGTTAATTTATAAACAGTGCCATCATCTTCGATACCTATATAATAAATAGCAAGTCCGTTACCCTCATTTAATCTATATTTTAATTGTGTAATTAATTGCTGAAATCTAATATTGTAATGCTTATCAAATGATTTTAAATCTTTAGAGCAGAGGTGTCTTTTATATTCGACATTCCCCTCTTCAACTTCTGGAGGAAACATTAATAATATTTATATTTAAATCTCTAAATAATTAATTACTACTTTTTTTTAATAATTTTTTTTGATTTTCCAACATTTCTTTAGAAGGAATAAAACCACTCATTCTTCTTGGTCTATCAGACCTTTCAATATTTAAACTTATTTTAGGTCTTTCAATAAATGATTCTTTTTTTGGTTTTGATGTTTTAAAAAATTCAGTGTCAAGTATACTTTTTAATGAGGTATATTTTATTTGACATATATCATAACTTATTCCAATCCTTCTTTCTTTTAACCATAAATGAGAAATATGAACAATCAACTCCACTTCAGAACCTGATGAAAATTCTTTTATTTCTGAAATATTATTTTCATTTGATACTATTTTTATATCGTCTTTTCCAAAGTAATTCAATTTAATATTCTTAATATTTTTAATCTTTTTTAAGTTTGTAATCCATTCTAATTTTGGTTTATTTAACAATTCCTGTAATTTATCTTCAAGTAATGATATTAAATTAGCAAATTTTTTAGTTTTAGAATAAGTTGGATTTAATGGAAAATTAATTTGATTATAATTCTGGTTTGAATAGTTATATAATAATCTTATTGGTGGTATTTTAATTATAACATTGCTTAATTCATCAGTTTCTGAATTACAATAATAAATGAAATATTTAGATGTGTTATCATATGATACTTTTTTAGATAATATTAAATTATTTAACTTATCTTCAAAATTATCTATATCGATTATAATATTATTCATATTAATATAATAATTATATAATTCTATAAATGTTATTTTAATAATTTACTATACTTTTGTTTTTCTGTAAAACCATTATGATGCTCATTGACAAATTTTATTGCATTCTCTTTAATAAGATTATTATCTTTATTATTCTTTATCAATTTATATAACTCTTCATCAGAACTAAAAATAAATCCATTTATATTATTTGAGATTATTGCTAAATTACCTTCAATATTTCTTCCAAAAACAACACATCTATTAATCATTGCTTCTAAAATAGAAGAGGACATACCTTCCGACTTACTACAATTAATTAATCCATTAGCTTGAGAATAAAATGATAAAATTAAATTAGAATCTAATGGTCCTACATGAAACATACCTGGTTCAAAATTATAATCACCTTCAAGTATATTTCCAATTACAAGTAAAATTATACCTTCTTTCCAAAGTTTTTTAAAAGTATTTTTAACAAACATTGGATCTTTAACTGGTCTAACATTGCCAACCATTAAAAAAATTTTTTTTATAAATCCATTATGTATATTAGATATTGATTTATCACTAGTTATTATCTTGTATGCAAATTCATAAAGATTATAAAATATTACATTAGAAGGTGAAACACTTTGGGGAATAATTATTATTTTATCTTTATTAATTTTATATGAGATTAATCTATCATAAATAAATTTATTAAATGCTATAATATATTTAGAATTATTGATAGATTCAATAATAATTTTTTGTTTTGTATTATCTAATATATCATTATAAATATCAGTTCCACCAATAATTAATATATATTCAATATCTTTATTATAAACTAATTTTCCAAATTTATAGGCATGAATTCCTATAATTTTGTTCTGTATTTTATTAGTAATTGGTATCTTTAATAAATTGGAAATTCTAGTTATAGTAGTATTATTTCCAGAAAATTCTAAGGAATTATTAAATAAAGAATACATTTTATTATGATTAGATTAATTCTATTCTTTATTTAAATTTATTATATAATTACAAAAATATTTTGTTGGATAATCACAACTAACTATAGATAATACATTATTATATTTTTGACTTTTTAACAATTTAATTCCTTCATTTTGTACATCAACAGCCCTTGATTTAATTCCACTAAATCTTCTAACACATCTATTATTATCTAATTCAAAATTATAAAATACTAATATTCCAATTAATGATGTGACTAGTAAAATAATAATAATTTTTGAAATAACTGGATTAGATTTAAAAATAATCATCAAATTAAAATCATCTTTATTTTTTCCAAAATATATAATGAAAAATAGTACTAAAGAAATCAATAAGAATATGAAAATTATTTTTTTTGAGAATTTACAAACAATATCTAAAATTATGTTATTTTTTGTTGGTGTCAAAGTACATGATAATTCGTTAAATTTATTTTTAGAATAAGTCAACTTATTTAAAAAAATTTTATTTTTCTTATTCCATTCATTTAAATCAGGTGTATTAGTCCAATACTTATTTAGATTTTTTAATGATAATACATTCTTGATATTATATTGATTATTTGAAAATAAATCTTTATCAATCAGTAAAATAATATTTTTTTTCATATCTAATAAATCCTGATATTTTGGAATACCTTCACCTTGATATATTTTTTGATAAAATTCTTTATTTTCATGCAACATTTTCCAAAAAGAATTTTTAATTTTATCATTTTTAATGACTTCTTTTCTGTAAGGATAATCTAGTTTAATTTGAATAATTATAAATTCATTTTCATTTTCTTTTAAAAATCTATTAACATCATTAATCATTGTACTAAATAAAGTAGTTAATAAAGTATGAGATATATACCATTTTTTATCAATATTGCGAAAAACTAATCTTATGTCTAAACTTCTAATACCTAATTCTAACTGTTGATAAAATGTTAAATCTTGACATTTTGTCCAAGAATTAATAATTGGATAAACTAAAGGTAGATTCTTTGCTTTTTTTAAATAAGACCAATATTTTCCATTTAAACCTAAATTAAAAATCACATTATATGTGCCGGAATCATGTGTTCCAGGTAATATAATATTGTTAATTTTTTTATTCAAGTAATATTGTTTATTATTATAAATCCATTTATTATTATAAATCCATTTATTATTCATATAATTAAATGATAAAAAAAATGAATTTATAATAATTAATGTATTAATCATTTAA
>MDTG01397537.1_pt1 | contig 13185 bp, 5 predicted proteins | sample 811421 | NCBI WGS metagenome assembly MDTG01 (sample SAMN05326645, study PRJNA326480) | marine metagenome | isolation source: seawater | place: Pacific Ocean: South East | collected 2011
AGCCATTCCAGAAACTGATGATTTAAATTTAATAGCAAATAAAAATAAATGTATAAAATTGTATAATACGGGTGCAGACTTTTATTGTCCTAAAAATATGGCTATATTTGATATAAAGACAAAAAAAAATGATAGGTATTCATTAGAAAATGATGTTGAAAATGTTACATGTTGCGAGGTTCAAGTAAGTGATCCAGTAAGTGACTCATATTTTAGATTGGATAGGATAAATACTGAGCTAATATTAGTTTTATATAATCTTAAAGCAAATATCACTGGTGGAGGAGGTGGATATTTAAATAATTATACACAAAATCAAAAAGATATAATGGTAAATAATTATTTTAAAATTATCGTTTTAGTAAATAAAATTAAAGAGCAAAAAGTTGTAAGAGAAATACCTAGAAAAAATCTATTACAAGTAATTGGAAATAAAAATGATGTAAATTTTATAAAAGAATATACTGAAAATGAAATTTTCAAAATAAAGCAAAGATATGGAAGTGTTACGGCATATGAGTTATATATTTTACATTTAATGTCAAGGCTTATAAGAAGAAAAGAAAGATTTATGTTAACTCCAGTAGATATAACAAATTATGCAGATATAGCAAAAGCATTGTATGAATTTCCAAAAAATAATATAGAAGAATTAGAAAGGTTAAATGAAATAAATTATTTTGAAAAGCCAAATTTATCAGAGCAAGTAATTAGAGAAATTAATAATGATATAATGAATTTACCTGACATTCCAGATGCTACTTTAAATTTTGCACCTGATATGAAATGTGAAAATATTAAATTTAAAAGTAATGAGGATAAAAAATGTAATATGTATGTTGGAATAAGTAGAAATATAAATAATGAATTATCTTATAATAAATGTACTTTAGATCAAGAATTAAAAACAATAGATAGAGACATTGATTTTAATAGGATACAAAATGTGTCATGTAAAAGTGGTGAAAAGATAAGTGACTATAAAAATATTTTGAATAAAATGTGGGATTTCAAAAATGAAAATGCTAGTTCCTATTGGAATATATATGGAGATAAATCAAACCTTGAATCAAAAACACCAGAGTCTGCAGATTGAAATGCATCTACTTAAATCAATCAAGATTTACAAAGTACGTGAAATTCTTAACTTCGTAACTTAAACTTTCGTTATCTAACAATTTTTTTACTGAATTAAATAATAACTTTCCACCTTTGCCAGTTATTATTTCTACTTTTCTATGGAAATTCATTTTATAAAAAAGTAAGTCATTTAAGTATTTTTCTATAAAGTGCCTATTTGCACCATGTAAATCAATTATATTTGAATCGTTCAAATGTTGATTATAAGTATTTAATGCTCTTAAATCAACTATTTCATAATTTAGCCTTCTAATATCCTCGAGATAATATGATTTTACATTTTTTTTGCAAGAAAATATTTGTTTTTTTCTATATTCAATCATTTTAATTTTGTTTTTAATAATATCATCAATCATAATAATTATTATATTTAAATAATTTTAATAATTTCATTTTTTTTTCTTGTTATTGTTATAATGAATATTCTTTATTATATTGTAATTTTTATTTTAATTATATATTTTACTTATAAAAATCTAAAATTAAGAGACATTAAAGGTCCTGAAGGTCCAAGAGGTGACGTTGGTGATGAAGGAAAACAAGGTTATAAAGGTACGAAAGGGGCAGTTGGAATTATGGGAAATACTGGCTTGAGAGGTAGAAGAGGTGACGCATATGGTGAACAAGGTCCTACTGGATATCCTGGTTACATTGGTCCACCTGGAGAAAAAGGATTTAAAGGATATAGAGGATATAAAGGGTTTAAAGGAGATTCTGGAGAGAGAGGAAGAAGAGGAAATAAAGGTAGGGTAGGTAATGCTGGCTCAGATGGTCCTAGAGGTTTTAACGGAGAATATATATATAATCAAATAGATGAAAATAGTTGTAAATTTATTCCATTTAATAAAGATAGAGAAGTAAAATGTCCCTATGGGCATGTTTTAACAGGAATAAAAAATGAGCTAGATAATTATGAAGGGAAATGTTGTAAATTTAAAGTAAGTGGTAATTGTAAAGATTTTAATTTATCAACGCAATTACTAGATCATAAAGAAGAAATGGTAGGGACACCAAATGAAAGTAAATATTTAACATATGAAGAACAGGAAATTAAAAATATGTTTAGTGATAAGTTTGGCAAAAATTATTTGCCATTATATTATTTAAATAATAATAAATGTCAAAATTTAAATAGAATATTAGTACAGTGTTATACAAGTAGATTTCAAATAAATAAAAACTGTATTGAAGATGATATTTTATTAGATATATGTAAGGTGGATAAAGATAATTTTAAAGGAATAAAGAAAGGTTTTGTTTTTGAGGATAATAAGTTTGTAGATGTGTATTCTTTATTAGATGAAAATTTGAAAGACATATATTTAAGTGCACAATTAAAAGTGGTAAATAAAAATCCTGACTTAACTGATATACAAAATATAATAGAATTTAATATTGAAAATAGTGAAGATAATAAATCAATAATATTTATTTCTAATGAGTATAATTTTGATTATGAATTAAAGTTAGTTGATGTATTTTATAAAGAAGAAAGTTATTTTAATGACTTAGTTAGAAACAAGATATTTGTAACTTTACCTGAATTAGGAGATGATCCCATTCCAGTATTAGCACCTTCATCAAATACAATTAATGAAAGTAAAGAAATTAAAGATTTTTTTGAGTTTAAAAATGACGAATATACTGATATTCACAAGTTATTTCTTGATAACTATTTAAATTTTGTGACAAATGCAAAAATGAAATTAATAGGAAATAAAGATAGTAGAACATTATTAATAAAATTATCAGTTCCTAAAGATAAATCTCCTAGCTCAATAATTTTTGATTTTGATTTTAATTTAAAAAATCAAAAAATAGAATTAGATTTGGTAACAAGTTTTATTCCTGACAATTTAATTTATTTGGATAATGAAAAATTATTTGAAAATGATAATATTAATGAATATGTTAATTTTAAAGCAGATAGATGGATGAATGATTTAGTTGTACCAAAATTATATGGTTCACATAATAAATTTAGATGTTGTAGTAATTTAAAAAATGAAATAAATAAATTTATTGATTTTAATGACTTAACAAAATTAGAAAACCAAATAATTGGAAATTTAGATTTAGAATGGGAAAAAATAAAAGATTTTATGATAGATTTTCCTGATATTGAAGAAAATACCTATAAAGTAATTAAAAGAATTATTAATGGAAGAAATATTATGCCACTAAAAAATAAAGAAGGCTCTTATAACATTATAACTGTAGAAAATATAAATGACTTTAAAGAATTTGATGAAAATGCATATATTATATCTGATACATATGGTGACTTGTCAGACATAAAAATATTTATGCTATCAATGAAATTTGATAACTTGCTAAGTACAATACCTGCTCCAATATATGTAGATAATAATAGTTCAACACCAAATTATGTAGATAATGATAGGTCACCAGAGTCTAATAAGAAAAGATACAAAATATTAATTTATGAAATAGAAAAAAATTTTTCAAACTTTCTAATTGAAGATATAGAAGATAATATAGATTTTAGTAATTTAACAACTTTGAATACAGTAAATTTAGGTGAATTAAATATTGATTGGGAGTTAGTAAAAAGCTTTATGTTTGATTATCCTAATGTAGATGATGAGACATTCTCAAATATAAAAGAGATTATTAAACAAGATACTTTTGAGCCATTAAAGTATGACAAGAAATATCTTAAGGTAATAAATGTAAAACAATTTAATTATGAAGATAAAGAAGCATATGTTATATCTGAAATAGATAAAAATAATATTAAAATATTTATAATAAAGAGGATAGATGAAGATATATTAGATTTACCAAATACTATTGAATATGCACCTGATAAAATAAATTTATTGAATATAAAAAAATCTGAGATAGAAAATACAATAAATTCGTTGAAATACGAATTGGAAAATTTAATTAATAACTTTGAGATAATTGATAATACATATGCTGGAAAAACTTCAAATGAATGGATAAATGACTTTTCTATTTTCTCTATGAGAACTGTCTACACTTTAGACTCTTTCCTATCAACTTTAGATGACATTCAGAAAATAGAATTAAATTTATTAATAGAAAGTTCTATTTGGAATAAAATTAGTTTTTATCCATATGAAATAGACCGTATAATAGAGTCATCAAAATCAACTAAATGGCATATTGAAATTAATGAAAAGGAACTTGAACTAGAGCAAATAAATATTATGTTAGAAGTGCAAATAAATTTATTAAACTCTACAGTAAATGAACAAGTACCAACAACAGTTACCACACAAACGCCGGCACCTTATCAAAAAAATTATTCAGTAGTAGTAAAAAGAATAAATAGAAACTTTGCAATAAATAACAATTTTTTAATAGATAGATTTAATTTAGTAGTTAATTGTAGAGTATATGCATTTACAATTAATAATAAGAATGAAAGTTCATTTATAAACTTAGATATGATACCTCCTGCTGTTAAAAAAAAACCTATTTCAAATAATAGTATTTTGAGTAATTTATGTAGATTTTTTTACGAACTGAATAAAAATGGTCACCCGAAAGAAGACTTAAAAAATACAAATTATGGATCAAGTGAAATAGTAGCCTGTTCGATATTTTTTGATTATGGTACACTTGCTGAATTAAATATTACTCAATTATCAACATACACAAAAGTAATGCCTATTAATAAGAATACTTTTGACACAGAAGATTTTGAAATAGAATATAATAAAGGATATACTATTATTTTCGATAATTTTACAATAAATAGCCAAATTTTTAACGATGAATTGTATACATTATATAAAATTAAAACAGACGATTTTACTGATAATAAAAATAGATATTTAAAATTATGTTAAAATTTTTTTATTTATAATATTATGAGAGAATATTATTCTATTAAAGATGGAGAAATATTAAATAACTTTTATAAATTAAATATTATTGAAGATTTTACAATCTTTAAAGGTTTAGATGTAGATTTATCATCTCCACAAATAGATAATCCTATAGGTCCAAAAGGAGAAATAGGATACCAAGGACCACAAGGTAAACAGGGATTACAAGGAGATAGAGGAAGAAGGGGTGAAATGGGAGATATAGGGATTAAGGGAGAACAAGGGTATCAAGGAGAAGAAGGAGAGGCTGGGTTGAAAGGTAGAGATGGTTTAAAAGGAAAAACAGGTGAACCAGGTGCAGAAGGAAGTATTGGTCCAAAAGGTAATTTTGGTTTGAAAGGTGATAGAGGAGAAAAGGGTCAAACGGGTATAGATGGTTTTACTGGGCAAAAAGGTGAAAAAGGAGATAGAGGTGAAAGGGGAGATGATGGTCAGTCCTATACATGCAGTCATAAGGATATTTATTGGAATTTTATGGGGAAAGATGAAAGTATTTTGCTTGATAAAGTAAATGGTTCATGTGATGGAGTATGTGATAATTATAATCTAGTATCTGATAATAACTTACCTGACTTTTATAATCCAAAATATGAGGTTAAAATTTTAATAAAGCCTAACAAGAAAGGTAGAGAGAATGGTTTGTCAAAATTAAAATGGCATATTAAAAATGAAGATGAAACATGGCATTGGCCTAGTCGTTGGGAAAGTCTACATGGTGTAAAAAAGGAAACAATAGTAGAGACAGATGAACAGACTTTAAAACCTGGTAAATATAAAGTTTGTGTAAAAGATGACAAGAAAGAAGGAAATTTAAAGGCAAAGATATTTATAAATGAAGAGGAAGTAGCTGGAATAAGTCATGAGTCTTACGGTCATGATGATTGTAAAATATTTGAAGTTGGGAAAATAAAGAATTTTATTAATAGAGATGGGTATTATCATTTTACTGAAGTTGGGGATAAATGTCAATGTGTATCATCAAAAAAAGTTATAGATACGACAGGAAATGATGGTAATTATACTTGCGAGGAGTATTGTTCAAGTGGAATGAATGATGAGACAGATACTGGTTCAAAATGTTTGATAGGTAAAGATGTAGCATTAAGTAAATTAGTAGGTTGTGATCATAAAAACGCATCTGAGGGAGAATTAAAAATTGTAATAAATCCTTCTAATGTTAATGTTAATAACTTAGGTTATCATGATTACCATCATTTAGTGGGTGATGAAGGCAGTGTAAGTATGATAAAATGGAGGTTAAAAAATTTGACGGATAGTTGGTATGTTCAAGATTGGAAAGGAATAACAAGTGCTGGTGATAATGAGTACTCATTTCAATTGAAAACTGGAAAATATAAATTTCAAATTAGAGATAAAGGTAAATTAGGAAGGGCAAATGTAGATATTTATTTTAATGGAAATAAAATAAAAGATATAAAAAAAAGGTCATTTGACTACCAGACAAGTAAAGAATTTAATATTGTTAATGAAGCTGATAGAGAGAAACATATTGGATTAAAATGTTATTGTTTACCAAAACCAATTTCAATAGATAAGAGTCATTATAAAAGCATAGATGGAAATCCAGGTGGTGCGAATAATCTATATTTCATGACAGGATTTAGGGGAGAGGATTATATACCATACAATGACCTTCAATCAAATGTAACTTTACCCGACTATTATAAGGAAAATGATAATCGTTGGAATGTATATGATCAATCTTACGAAAATAAGTGTGGCTATAACAGAGCTATGACAGGGATGAATTGGCATACAGACACAGCAATGGGTTCTGACCCTAATAAAAGGGTTGCAACTTTTATTGCGTCAGGAGAAATTGACCAAAAAGTAGATGATTTTTATCAAGAAGATTTGTCAGGACAAAAAGAATCTGAAATGGAAAATAGTTGTGCTAAATTTGATAATAAAAAAGCATGTAAGAAAAGATCTAGATGCAAGTTTGACAATGAATCAGGAATATGTCTTGATTTAATGTTAGATAATGATTTTGGACCATATGGTGACAAACCTCCAATAATGAGTAAATATCCACCTGCAGTTAATGCAAATGGAAAAGTTGCATTTGATGCAAGTAATGAAATTGGACTTCCATATAACTACCAAGCGATATGTGGCACAGTTGATAATACACCTTTATTTAAAGAATATAGTATAGATAATAGTTGTATTAACGAGCCAACTGAGCCACATGGCAAAGTTGCAAAAGATCCTAATGATATTAATACTTTACATTTACTAACAGAAATAGAAATACCAGAAACACCCTAATAATATTTTTTATTTATTAAATAAAAAATATTTAATATATTATTATGGATTCATATTTTTATATAAATCAAAATAATAGTTATAATATTAAATTAAATTCTACCTACGAACATTTTGACGCAAATAATTTAATTTCTGAAAATGCAGAAACGACTGCAGATCAGTTAGTAGAAGAAAATTTATCAAAATATGGATTAAAAAATGATAAGATAGACTATAATAGCTATGAAAATAAATATAGTTTTAAAAATTTATTAACAGGATTTACAGGACACAGGGGTAAAAGAGGAGATGAAGGTAATGAAGGTGCTATGGGTACAAAAGGTCAAATTGGTAATGTTGGAGAAAAGGGAGACAAAGGTGATATAGGACCAAGAGGTTTTATTGGTCCTAGAGGACCACCTGGTGACTATGGTATAGATGGTTTAACAGGTAATAAAGGTTTAAGAGGAGAGAAAGGAGAACGTGGAGATCAGGGAATTAGTGGTTTAAAAGGTGACAAGGGTGATGACGGCTTGGAAGGGCTACAAGGACCAATTGGTCCAAGAGGTGACAAGGGTGAAAGTGGAGAAAAAGGTGACAAAGGGCAAGATGGTTATAAAGGGTTACTTAGTATGAATTATGATGATTGTAAATATACTGACTGGACTCAACATAGTGCAAGTGAAGGTGCTACAAATGATATAAAAATAAAAGTAAATCCAAATAAAGACAAACCAGGTCAAAGATTATCTGCAAAAAGTTGGCATATTCAAAATTCAGACGGTACACAATATTGGCCAAATAAAAAAGAAAGGTTGCATGGTGAAAGTGGTGATACTGTATATTATGCTCGTAATTTAACCCAAGGAGAATCATATAAATTATGTGTTTTTGATGATGATAAAAACGGAGGATTGGCAGCAGAAGGATATTTAAATAATGAAAAGTTATTTGATATTAAAAAAGGGTCATATAATAAAGATAAATGTAAAAATTTTACTATTCCAGCAGCACCTCCTAGCTTTAATTTAAAATGTGACCCTAATTATTATGTTTCTGATATTGAAACTTCTTGTACATGCTCAAGTGAGGGAGACCCAAATGTTAAAAATATAGCAAGGCCATCTCCTGAAAATTGTGGCTATGGTCAATCTACTGTCATGCCTAGAGATTGTATGCATAGATTAAAATGTTGTACTTTTGGAATGTATGATGTTATTGAAAAGGAAAATATGCTTAAAAATAGAGTATTTATGGGGAAATCATCTGATATGGATTCTGAAGAAAGATTTATTAATTTATCTTGGATAAGAATGGAGCCAGATGGAAGGTCAAAAAAGATAACTGACTATCCAAAAGGATTCTTTAAAGAATTTGATGAATTTTATAAAGATGAATATATACAGCCACATTATGCTTTAGAATGTGACACAAAATTTTGTTCAAAAGTAGGTCAGTTATGTGTTGATCAAAAAATATGCAAACAAGAAAATAATCTTGCTACAGAATGCTTCAAGCCCCCTTGTTGGCATGATATACCACCACCAACAAAAGTTTGTGAAGGTAGTTGTAATGAAAATGAACTAGGAAGATATTGTATTCCAGAAGATAAAATAACTCAAATATGTGATATGAGAACTAATGATAATTGTCCAACTCCACCATGTTGGAATAATGTTCCATTAATTGAAAAATGTAAAGGATCTAGATGTACTACCCCTGGACAACAATGTTCAATTGGCTCTGTTGACTATAATATGACAGGATTTGTATGTAAAAATGAAACAAACAAAGAGCCAAATTGGTTAGAATCAAATTGGTGTAATAAGCCTCCATGTTGGCATAAAGCTCCTGCATTTGTAGAAAAATGTGACAAACCATTTTGTACAATTTTAGGTCAAAAATGTGGAACACCTTCAAAAGTAGAAAAAATATGTGCTGACAAACCAACATCAAACTGTCCTGAGCCTCCATGTTGGCATGAAGTACCAGAAGCAATTGAATGTAAGTTAGGAGGAGGAAATGATCAGCCTTTTGTAGGGTCAGGAAGTGGTACTAGTTCTGAAAATATACCTACAAAGAAAGATGGTACAGATTGTGATATGATACCTCAAGTAGATGGTAATGGTAATGAAATATTAGATTCAAATGGAGACCCAAAAATGGTTTATGATCCAGAATGTGTAAAAAGTTACTATCAAAGAACTTTCAAAGAATCAGACTCTAAAAATATATGTGAAAGAGTAGAATTAAAAGATATAAATGGTGAAGTAATCAAAGATGGTGATGGTAATTCAGTTTTAGTATTTCATGATTGTGAGTTTAAAGGAGATTGTAAAAATATAGGACAAGTTTGTACATCAGGTGGAAATCCAAAATATGAATGTATGCCAGCACATAAGTTTATGGATGCAAATGTGGATAGTTTTAATAAGACAAAATGTAATAACCCTCCATGTTGGGTATCTTTAGAACCAGGTGGAGATTTTAGTGGTTACTTAGATTACTTAAGAATTGTAAATAGTGATTCTTATAAATTAGAAAATAGAGTAGATGCATTAGTAGGATTGAAGGCAGATAAAGAGGTAAAAATACCATATCAATTTGTTGCAGTTGATAGAGAAGGTCAGGTAAATTTTGACAAATTACTAAAATTTATGCAAAAAAATTGGAATTTTTTCGAGGCTAATTCCCATCCAAATAATTTGGAAAGAATTTGGAAAATGTTTACAGGACAGGATAATAAAGGTGGAATTATGAAATATGAACAATTTTCAGCAATGATGCGAAGACTAAATGTAGAAAAGTTTAAATATAGAGACACTACTTACAACGATGACGGTTCAATTGCAGACTCAGGTGGAAGAATTGCCCCTATTTACATGCCTGAACATAAATGGAATGCAATTAAAGATAGATATAAAACAGAAGAAGAATGGGAAGTCTGGAAAAGTGAAAATCAGCCAGAAAAAATACTAACTTGTGATGAGAGGGCATATAATGTTGATGGAAATTGGTACACTGGCTATTGGAATGCGCCAGATTTTGACTGTAAAGCAGTTAATTTTAAGGTAAACTCTACTAATGTTGATAAAGCAAGAGAAATTGGAACTGCTAAATGTGGAATGTATATTGGTAAAAAGAAGCTTGATGAAAGTGATAGAAATAGTCCATATAAAAAGGATGCATCTAGTTGTGATATCCATTATAAATGTGGATTTAGAGCAAAAAATAATGTTGATAATACTACTTTTGAGATAAAATGTGGAAATAAAGAAGATGAAGAAGAAGAGGTCGCTGGATATTTTGATAAAAATAATCCTCCAACATGTTTGAACAATGATAGCTTTGATCAAAATTTATCAAGGGCTGAAAATTTAGATTGTACAAATGTTAAGACTGAACTTACAAATGTAAATAGTAGCACAGCGGTAACAGAGGGGGAACAGTATTGCAATACTTGGTATGGGTTAAATTATAAATTAGATGATAACAATTGTAGACATATTGGAAAATGTAAATATGGGTCAAAAAAAGATACTGGTAGTAATAGATTTAAAATTTTTTGTGCACCGGGTGACGATAGTGCAATTGCCCCAGTAAGGGGGTCAGGAGAAAATTGTCTAAATTATGACTCCTACACAGAGGCAACAAATGGAGATTGTCGTGACGTACATTTTTTAATAAATTCAAATAGTGGAGCTAGGGCAACTGAAATAGGTACAGAAAAATGTAAGTCATATATTGGTATAAAAAAAACTGCTAGTGGAGGTGATTATTTGGATAGTGATGGTTGTAAAGTATATCATAAATGTCATTATAAAGAGAAAAATGACAAAGGAAGCAACGAATATAAAATTTTTTGTAAAGAAAGTGACGATACACCTGTAGGTAATTCTGGTACTGCATGTCCATCTGAGACAAATATTAGTTCTTTATTGACTAAATCTACAGATTATGATTGTAATAATTCAAAAATCAAAGATGTTAGTATCGATGATATAAATCAAAGTGCAACTATTGGAAATCAAAAATGTAATCAATATTATGGCAAGTCTGATACAATAAATTCTGACGGTTGTAGAGATTTTATAAAATGTGGATATTTATCTAAAACAGAAAAGGGTAATGGAAAATTTACAATTAATTGTAAGTCAAGTACAGAATCTGCTTTCGCAACAAGTACAGGAGAACAATGTAAAAATTATAAATATTTTGAAAATGATACACAATTTTGTAATGATATAAGTTTTAATGTAAATTCAGAGACTGGATCAAATGCTGAAGAGTTAGGTAAAAAAATGTGTAACTCATATATGGGGTTTGATAAGAAAGCAGATGGATCTAAATTGATAGATGATAATGGATGTGACGTAAAATTTAAATGTACATTAAAAGAAAGAAATAAACAAGATGAAAATCTTTATAAAATTATATGTAAAGACTACAATGAAAATGATGATAATAGAAACCTTACTGCCCATAACGGTACTGTTTGTACAGACCCAAACTCAATAAACAATCCAAATCTAACAAAAGCAACAGATTTTAATTGTAATAATATTCAAGTGCTTGTGGATGCAAATAATGAAAATAATGCAAAGAACTTAGGAGATGAAGAATGTAAGAAATACTATGGATATGAATATAATGTGGATGATAATGGATGTCAAGAAGTTAAAAAATGTGCATTCAATAGTAGTTTCTTGAAACCAAGTGGAAGATATAAAATTTTTTGCGGTCCTGGAACTGAAGCTATTTAATTTATATAATAAAACTTTTCGTAAGAAATAAAGCGATAGCTATCTTCTCAAAAGCATTATTATGCAGCAGAGGCAGTATTTGAAAATACATAATTTTGACTAGTAACAAATTGACTATTTAAAAAAATGCTATTAATTAAATTTGGAAGAGAAGAAATTATAATACAAATGCAAATAAAATTAAACATATTACTATAGTTAACTTTTTTATTTGTATGTAATTTAATAATATAAATTTATATTATTAAATTGACATTCTTTAATTTATCTTTACTCAAGACGGTTAGCCATTATCTCTTTGATACGCTCTTGAGCAAGTGAATGTCCTTGCTTTGCCGCCTTCTCGTACCACTCGTTCGCCTTCTTGTAGTTCACGTATACGCCCTCGTACGTGACACCTAGGTTATACTGGGCATCTGCGTGTCCCTGCTCCGCCGCCTTCTCGTACCACTCGATCGCCTTGTTGTAGTTTATATCCACGCCACGACAGTACATGTGACCCAGATTATATTGAGCATCTACGTATCCTTGCTTCGCCGCCTTCTCGTACCACTTGATCGCCTTCTTGTAGCTCACATCCACGCCATCGCCATTCTGATACGTGATACCCAGATTATACTGAGCCTCTGCGAGTCCCTGCTCCGCCGCCTTCTCGTACCACTTGATCGCCTTACTGAAGTTCACATCCACACCATGGCCTTGATCGTACATGATACCCAGATTATACTGAGCATTTGCGTTTCCCTTCTCCGCCGCCCCTTCCCATAGCCGCACCACCTCCTCAATGTCCTGCTGCTGTTTAAGACTTAATGAACCCCACGATGCATTCTGGCACATCGTGGGCATTATCTTGAGTCCGTCTTGGAGCATCTTCTCCGGATCGTCGATGCCTTCGGGGCTGATGACACATACCTTTTTTTCTGACTGCTTTTGATTGGTTTCCGTCATTTGCTCTAGTTATTAGACCTTTTTAATTTCTTGTTAAAATAATTTCAATTTTTTTGTTTATATTTATTGTTTTAATTTATGTTATTTTCATATAAATGTTATATAAATAGTATAAATTTTTATGACTAATACATGATTAATAAAATTTATTAGTATAATAAAAAAATATAATTATAAAT
>MDTG01173647.1_pt1 | contig 13183 bp, 12 predicted proteins | sample 811421 | NCBI WGS metagenome assembly MDTG01 (sample SAMN05326645, study PRJNA326480) | marine metagenome | isolation source: seawater | place: Pacific Ocean: South East | collected 2011
AAAAAAATTTGAACCAGAAAAAGGTTTTAGATTAGCTACTTATGCCATGTGGTGGATTAGGGCATCAATACAAGAATACATTCTTCGATCTTGGAGTTTAGTAAAAATAGGTACTACGACTGCACAAAAAAAATTGTTTTTTAATTTAAAAAAACTTAAAAACCAGATTTCTCCTAGATCTGAAGGTGATATGAGAGATGAAGATGTTAAGAGTATTGCAAATAGACTTGATGTGAGTGAGGACGAGGTAATCTCAATGAACAGAAGGTTGTCTGGTAAAGAAAAATCTCTAAATTCCCCCATTGGTGAAGATGGAGATGAATGGCAAGATTGGGTTGTTGATAAAGATATGGATCAAGAATTAAAATTTGCTCAACAAGAAGAAATGGAGCAAAGAAAAGATTTATTAAAAGACTCAATAAAGATTTTAAATGATAGAGAAAAGCAAATCTTATATTCTAGAAGACTGACTGATAATCCTAATACTCTAGAAGAGTTAAGTATAAAATTTAAAATAAGTAGAGAAAGAATAAGGCAAATTGAAAATAAGGCATTTGAGAAACTACAAAAACATATGCTTAATTCAGCAAAATCAAAAAATTTGTTACCAGCAAATTAATTTTTAAAAGGATCCTCAATTAAAATTGTATCATTTCTCTCAGGACTTGTGGAAATGCTTGAGATTTTAGTTTCAATAAATTTTTCTAAGAATTTAATATATTTTTTTGCATTAAAAGGTAATTTATTAAAATTTTTTATCCCTTTGGTCGATCCCTTCCAACCTTTAAAAGATTTATAAATTGGTTTTACTTTAACTTGATCCTCTAAAGCAGCAGGCAGATAATCAATTTTTTTTCCATTTAAATTGTATGCAATACAAATCTTGATAATATCCAGATTATCTAGAACATCGAGTTTAGTTAGTGCTATTCCATTAATACCTGATATTTTTATGGATTGTCTTACTAAAACACCATCAAACCAACCACATCTCCTTTTTCGATTTGTAACGGTTCCAAATTCTTTTCCTTTAATTCCTAATTGATTACCAATATTATTTTTTAATTCTGTTGGGAAAGGTCCTTCCCCTACTCTTGTTGTATAAGCTTTAGTAATACCTAAAACATAATTAATTGTATTTGGACCACAGCCGGATCCAGTGGCAGCTGAAGATGCAACTGTATTTGAGGAAGTCACAAAAGGATATGTGCCATGATCTACGTCTAGCAATATACCTTGTGCACCCTCAAATAATATTTTTTTTTTCTTTCTTTTAAACTCATCTATTTTTTTCCAAACAGGTTGTGAATATTTAAGGATTTTTGGCGCAATTTTCATAAGATCGTTTAGAAGTTTATCTTTTTTAAATATTTTTTTACCTAATCCTTTTCTTATTGCATTATGATGCATTAAAACAGTTTGTAGTCTTTTATTTAAATTTTTTTTGGATAACAGATCCATAACTCTTATAGATCTTCTTCCAACCTTATCTTCATATGCAGGACCAATGCCTCTTCTAGTTGTTCCTATTTTTGCTTTGCCAGCTATATCCTCTCTTATTTCATCCATTTCTTTGTGAAAAGGCAATATAAGATTTGCTGCTTCTGAAATTATCAAATTTTTTGGACTTATATTTATACCTTTTTGAGATATTTCTTTGATCTCATCTAGTAATGCCCATGGATCGACAACTACACCGTTACCTATGACTGAAATTTTATTTTTTCTTACTATTCCTGAGGGTAATAATCTTAGTTTATATGTTATTCCATCTATGACTAGGGTATGTCCAGCATTATGACCACCCTGAAATCTGATTACTACATCTGCCTCACTGGATAGCCAGTCGACAATTTTTCCTTTACCCTCATCACCCCATTGAGATCCGATTACTGCAACATTTTTCATAATATCTATTTAATTTTAATATTTTCTAAATGATTTATTGGTCCATTACCCTTTCCAAAGTTAGGTGCTGTTCTAATTGCTGAATTTACATATTTGATCGCTAATCTACAAGATTTCTTTAGATCTTTTCCACACGAGTAGAAAGTGGCAATTGCGCTTGATAATGTGCAGCCCGTACCATGTGTATTCTTTGTTTTGAATTTATGATTTTTAAATATAGTGATATCTTTTTTGGTTGATAAAACGTCATAAATTTTTTCAGAGTTTAAATGTCCTCCTTTTAAAAGTACATTTTTTGCGCCTAATTTAACAATCATTTTTGAAGATTTAATCATATCTTCAAGATTTTTTATTTTCATACCTGATAAAATTTCAGCCTCTGGTATATTGGGAGTTATAAGAGAAACATGTTTAATTAATTTATTTTTAATAAATTTAATACTTTTTTTATCAATAAGTGTTTTACCACTAGTAGAAACAATAACTGGGTCTAAAATGATTTTTTTCACTTTTATTTTCTTTATTGATTTTAGTACAGTTTTTCCAACCAAATAATTCTGAAGCATTCCAATTTTAATTGCGTTAGGTTTAATATCCATGCTTGTAAACTCTATCTGGTTTGCAATTTCATTACTATCAACCGATAAAATTGATTTTACTCCCATAGTATTTTGGGAAGTTAAAGCAGTTATCGCAGTCATGGCATAAGATCCTAGTGAGGTCACAGTTTTAATGTCTGCCTGTATTCCGGCACCACCAGATGAATCTGAACCAGCTATTATTAAAATTTTGGATTTAGGTTTCAATTAATTAAAGACCTTTTTACTATATTTATACACTTGATAATTAGCTTTTTGTCTTGAGATTCAGCCATAATACGAATTTTTTCCTCCGTACCTGATTTTCTAACAAGAATTCTACCTTTATTTTTTATTAGCATTATAGCACGTTTTATTGCCTTTTTGGACTTTGAGGAACTCAAAATATTTTTATCTTTAACATTAATATTTTGTAAAATTTGAGGTGTAGGATTAAACTCTCTGAAAATTGCACTCGCATTGACACCTTTTTTCATAGAAAATAAAATTTCTAAAGCCACGAGAAGCCCATCACCTGTTGTTGCAAAATTACCTAAGATAATATGTCCTGATTGTTCGCCTCCTAAATTAAATCTTTTTTTTTTCATAATTTCTTTAACATATCGATCGCCAACACTTGCTCTTACAAATTTTATACCAATTTTTTTAAGAAAATTTTCTAGTGCATAATTAGACATTTGCGTACCAACTACACCTTTTTTAAGTATTTTTTTTTGTTTCCATCTTTTTGCTATGGTGGCAATTATTTGATCACCATCTATTATGTTGCATTTTTCGTCACATAATATAACCCTGTCAGCATCCCCATCTAAAGATATTCCCAAATCGGTTTTATATTTTTTAACTAATCTTTGAATATTTTTTGGGTATGTTGATCCACACTTATAATTAATATTTAGTCCGTTAGGTTTTACTCCATCAACAAATACTTTTGCACCTAACGATTTAAGCAACCTTGGACCAGATTTGTATCCAGCACCATTTGCACAATCTATTGCTATTTTTAATCCTTTAAGAGAAAAGTTTTTTGGAAAATTATTTCTTAAAATCTTAATATATTTATCATTACCATTTTCTAATCTCTTTACTCTTCCTAATCTATCTGGTTTAGATAAATTTATAGAAATTTTTGTATCAATTAACTTTTCTATTTTTTTCTCTATACTATCAGACAACTTTAAGCCATCAGGTCCAAAAAGTTTTAAACCATTGTCGTCATGAAGGTTGTGTGATGCAGTTATCATGATACCCATATTTGCCCGCATTTTTTTTGTTAACATAGCTAATCCATTAGTGGGTAACGGACCTAGAGTAAACACATGCATTCCAGAAGATGCCAGTCCTGAAACCAATGCAGGTTCTAAAGAGTATCCCGATAATCTTGTATCTTTTGCGATTATTGCAACTTGTTTTGTTTTTTTTTGATTTTTAAAGTAAGTTCCAGCAGCAAGACCAAATTTAAAAAACATTTCACCGTTAATTTTACTTTGATTTACTCTACCCCTTATACCATCTGTTCCAAAATATTTTTTTGACATTAAAAAATCAATTTTTTAAATATTTTAATAGCCTGTTGTATTTCATTAACATCGTGCACCCTCAAAATCTGAACACCTTGTTTGATTAAAAATAAACAAGCAGATATTGTTCCTCCATACCTATACTCACTATCATTTTTCTCAGAAATTTCCTTAATAAACTTTTTTCTAGATACACCTAAAAGCAATGGATAACCTAGAGTATGAAAAATAGATATGTTTTTTATTAGGGCAATATTATGTTTTAATTTTTTCCCAAATCCAATTCCAGGGTCTAACAAAATATTATTATGCTTTATACCAGCAGACCTAATCTTATTTATAGTGTCTTCAAAAAAATCATAAATATCTAATAATATATTTTTATATCTGGGATTTTTCTGCATATTAATTGGGGTACCTTGCATATGATGAATTACAAATGGTAGATTACTTTTTTTTAAAAAGTCCAGTGTATTTTTATCAAATGAAAGACCTGAAACATCATTAATTAATCCAACATTATATTTTTGCGATTTTTTCATTACAAATTCTTTTCTTGTATCAATAGATATAAATTTTTTTAAAGTCGAAATTCTTTTTAAAGGTTCAGACAATCTTTGCCATTCTACTTTTTGATTTATCTCTTTAGCTCCCGGTCTTGTTGACTCGGCACCAATGTCAATTATATCACATCCTTGGTTAAAAATTTTTTTTGCATGCATGTATGCCTTATTTGAATTTAAAAACTTACCACCATCAGAAAAACTATCCGGAGTAATGTTTAATACACCCATAATCAGAGGTAGGTTATTTAGATTTAGATTTTTGAATTTTTTTTTTTTTGAGATTTTTTCTAAGTCTAATTTAACTTTTTTTTTTAAAATCGAACTTAGTGAATTTATATCATTAATTTTAATTTTTTTACTAAATTTTCTAGATATTATCTCTACAGTATCAAATGAAATTCTTTTATTGCCGTTTAGATAGTAAAAATTTTTTTTTTTTTTTAATGTTGATATTATTGTTAGTGTTTGTATTGTGATAAAAAAAATTACACGCTCGAGTGTAATATTTTGTCATTTTTTAATGAACAATTTTTGGTTTTAAACCGATAGAGCCTAAAGCTGAACCTTTATCATTTTCTTCAACTTTTAAATCTTCTTTATTTTCTGGGTATATATTTTTTGTTACTATATTTTCTATTTCTGATCCTGAAAGTGTTTCATAAGTTAGCAATGCTTTTGCAAGTTTATGTAAATCATCAATTTTTTCAGTTAAAACAACTTTCGCCCTTTGGTAACCCTGTTCAACAAACTTTTTAATTTCAGCGTCAACTTTTTTTGCAGTTTCTTCTGACATATTTTGTTGCCTAGCTACAGATCTTCCAAGGAAAACTTCCTCCTCATTCTCACCGTATGCAATAGGTCCAAGTTCTTTACTCAAACCTGCTCTCATAACCATTGCTCTGGCTCTTTTTGTGGCTTGTTCTATATCACTTACAGCACCTGTTGTAACTTTATCATCCCCAAAAATAAGTTCTTCAGCAACTCGACCTCCCATAGCTATTGCCATTTGCGCATGAAGCTGCTCCCTGGTTTGGGAAACCTCATCTCTTTCAGGTAATTGCATCACCATACCTAATGCTCTACCTCTAGGAATAATTGTAGCCTTATGAATTGGATAAGCTGCTTTTTCGTTAATGGTTACTATTGCATGACCGGCTTCATGATAAGCTGTTAATTTTTTCTCCTCTTCAGTTAAAACCATAGATCTTCTTTCTGCGCCCATCATTACCTTATCTTTTGCCTCTTCGAATTCTAAATATGTAACAATTCTTTTATTTTTTCTAGCTGCTAACAAGGCTGCTTCATTAACCAAATTCGCCAAGTCAGCTCCAGAAAAACCTGGTGTTCCACGTGCTATAGTCCTTAAATTAACATCTGGTGCCATTGAAATTTTTTTACTATGTACTTTTAAAATTTTTTCTCTACCTATTATATCTGGTAAAGACACAACTACTTGTCTATCAAATCTGCCTGGTCTTAAAAGCGCAGGGTCAAGCACATCTGGTCTATTGGTTGCCGCAATAATGATAACTCCCTCGTTAGTATCAAATCCGTCCATCTCAACCAAAAGTTGGTTTAATGTTTGCTCTCTCTCGTCATTGCCACCGCCTAATCCAGCTCCCCTGCTTCTACCAACTGCATCGATTTCATCTATAAAGATAATGCACGGTGAGTGTTTTTTTCCCTGTTCAAACATATCTCTTACTCTAGATGCTCCAACACCTACGAACATTTCTACGAAATCTGAACCAGAAATTGTAAAAAATGGAACTCCGGCCTCACCCGCAATTGCTCTGGCAAGCAATGTTTTGCCAGTCCCAGGAGGTCCAACTAATAAACATCCTCTTGGAATTTTTCCACCTAATCTGCTAAATTTTCTCGGATCTTTTAAAAACTCTACGACTTCTTCAACTTCCTCTTTTGCTTCTTCTACTCCAGCTACATCATTAAAAGTAACTTTGCCTTTAACTTCATTCATCATTTTAGCTTTAGATCTTCCAAATCCCATTGCTCCGCCTTTTCCACCTTGCATCTGTCTCATAAAAAAAATCCAGACAGCGATTAATAAAAGCATAGGGAACCAAGATAAAAGAACGCCAAATAAAGACGGCATTTTCTCATCGATTGGTGCTGCAGAAATACTCACTCCTCTATCTGTGAGTTTTTGTATTAAATTTGGGTCATTAGGAGAATAGGTTGTAAAATTTTCTCCATTTGCAAGTACACCTTTAACATTATTACCTTGAATCTCAACTTGGACTACTCTTCCGTTGTCCACTTCATTTAAAAATTCTGAAAAGATAATGTTATTGCTATTTTGAGCTGCTCTTTGAGGATTCTTAAACATGTTGTAAAGACCTATTGTCAATACAATTATTACTGACCACATTATTAAATTACGAAAATTCATACATACAAATTAAGAATTTTTACAAATTAAACAAGAGGCAAATTATACATATTTTGCATTTTTTTTACTATTTTCTTTAAAAACTAACACTGATTTGTGAAATTTTTCGACAATGCATCCACCAAGTGTTGTTTTCCTAAAATTTCCATTTTTTAAGGTTTTTATTAAGTTAATAATTTTTTTTCCTCTTGGAGCATAATAATTGTTATTTAAACATAAAAATGTATGCTTCAAAGATCGAAAAACTATTTCATTTGGTTGATTAAAAAATTCTTTTGAAAGAATAATTTTGTGGTGATTTATATAAGATGAATTATTTTTGATATTCTCATTTACATAATACCTTAAAGATAAATTTGCATCAGTTAAATTTGAAGTAGTTAGTTTAATTTTTGTATAATCAAAACCCTCATCCTTAAGTTTGGTGATAATATTTCTTATTCTGACTCTTTTAAAATTTATATTATTATTTGATATATCCTGAATGTAATAACCAAATACTTTTTTTGTTATATACAGTAAATCCTCTTTTTCGATGTTTATTAAGGGTCTCACAATTAGCATTCCCTTCTCATTAATGGTAATTTTTGAATTAAATGATACAATCCCATCAAGACCTGACCCTCTCGTTAATCTTAAAAAGAAATTCTCAATTAAATCATCAAGATTATGACCGAAAAATAAAATATTTATTTTATTAATACTCATAGATTTATAGATTAAGTCGTATCTTTTCTTTCTAGCTGTAGATTGTAGGTTTGACTTAGGCTTTTTTCCAAACCACTTTAATATATTTAAATTTATATTTAATTTTTTCAAAATTAATTTTGCATTTTGAGCCTCAATTCCAGAATTCTTTCTAAGCCCATGATCAACATGATAATATTGCACTTTTTTCGAGGTTTCTATGCTGTAACACTTTAATAAAAAAGCTAGTGAAAGGCTATCTGGTCCACCGGATATAGCTGCTGAGTAATCTTTAGTTTTTTTTAAATCTGATATATTTTTTTTAAAAACACTATAAATTTTTTTAATTTTTGGGTCTGTTAAGAAAAGTAAAATTTTACTATGATTTATTTTTTTTACATTCAAACTTTTTCTCTTCATACTTTGCTTTCTGAATTACAGAATCTTTTGCATTTGGATATTGTTTTTTAACACCAAGTATCATTAAGCATCCCTGATCCTTTTCTCCAATTTGAACCAAAGATACCCCAAGTTTAAGTAAATTAATAGGAGCCTTATCGCTAGATGGATAATTTTGATAACCTTCTAGGTATGCGGAAGCCGCATCAGTATATAGTTGTCGAATTCTGAAAGTTTCAGCATACCAATACTGAGCATTACCTGCCAACTTATGTTTAGAATTAGACTTAACAAATTCTCTGAAAGCCCTCTCGGCAGTATTATAATCTCCTACTTTTAGAAAACTTGTTGCAAATTCGTATTGTTTTTCTGGGGTAACGTCTGGAAGGATTTTTTCTTCAGTTACAAAATTTTCAGTAACAATTGATGATGTTGTGTCGATCGATTGAGTAATTTGCTGATCAGTCTCGTTTTCCATGTCTTTGTATGAAATTGAGCCTAAGTCTTGAGGTTGGGAAGATCCAGGTAGTTCATCTTTATCTTTTTCAATGTTTGATGAGGAAGTAATTTTGGCTGCTTCTGAGCTTATGCTTTTATTTATTCTACTTTCAATTTGCTGCAGTCTTAATTGATTATCAGACTGAACTTTTGATAGTCTTCCAGATAGTTTATCTAACTTAAAGTTAATTTCTTCAAATCGATTTGTTAAATCTTGAAATTGTCTTTCAATTTCTGATAACTTTAATAAATGTCTTGTGAGTACATCTTCTCCGTTTTGATCTAATTCTTTATTTATTTCAGCATTTTCACTTGATATGCTATTTTCAGAATAGACCGCTCTTTCAAGTGTTTTTATATCTTCTTGAATCAGTAATAATATTTCTTTTAAATTATGTTCATCTGTACTTGCAATTTTAAAACTAAACGAAAAAAATATAATAAATAAAATTGTAAATTTTTTTAAAAGTTTCATTTTGAATTAGTTGTATTAATAATAGTGGCAAAAAAAAGACCCTATATAAATAGGGTCTTTTTAAAATTTAATTTTTAATTAGCTTTTACTGTGACTGATCTTCTATTCTTTGACCAAGCTAACGGATTTGATCCAGAGTCAACTGGTCTCTCTTTACCATAGCTTATTACTGATATTCTGTTTGATGATATACCATAAGTCATTAAATAATCTTTAGCAGAATTCGCTCTTCTCTCACCTAATGCTAAATTGTATTCTCTTGTACCTCTTTCATCTGCATGGCCTTCTAGCACAACATTTATACTAGGATTTTTTCTTAACCAGCCAGCTTGCTTTCTCAGTGTATCTCTAGAAGCAGTTGTTAAAACTGACTCGTTTGTTGCAAAGAAAACTCTATCTGGAACTCCTGTTGCTAAATATTCAACAGTGTCATTTCCTGTGTAAACATCACTTTGCATCTGCGAGTCTACTTTTTTGGTCTGTGTAGCACAAGCTGACAACAAAAAGCATAATAAAGCTGCTAGTATCGTATTTTGTAAAGTTTTATTAGAAATCATACTGCTCCTTAAATTATTTAATAAATTTATATATTAACTTTTTCATAAGTAATTAGATCTTTCAAGCATAAAAATCAATGATATTTGATAAATATTTTAAAGGTTAATCTAATATTAATTGGTTAATAATGAGGACCAGGAGGGGTCTGAGCCGTCTGTCTCTGTAGGAACTTCTCTTTCATTATATCCTGTTAAATCAATAGACCATAACTTAGCTGAAAAACCCTCTCCGTCATTATCGGATTTTGTCTCCCTATAAAATATTAAAACTCTCCCGTTAGGTGACCAAGATGGAGCCTCTTGGTAGTAATTTTCTGTCAACAATCTCTCTCCAGTTCCATCAGTTCTCATAACACCAATATAAAATTTTCCTTTGTGTAATTTCGTAAAGGCGATTAGATCCCCCCTAGGTGACCAAACAGGTGTTCCATATAATCCTTTTCCAAAAGATATTCTTTTTACGTTTGAACCATTATTTTTCATAACGTAAATTTGCTGAAATCCACTTCTATCAGAATTAAATGTAATAAATTTACCATCTGGTGAATATGAAGGAGAGGTATCTATTGAGGGATGATTAGTAATTCTTTGAACAATTCTATTTTCTAAATTCATAGTGTAGATGTCAGAATTACCATCTTTTGCGAAACTCATTATAATTTTTTTTCCATCAGGCGAGAATCTTGGGGCAAAAGTCATGCCTGGAAAATCTCCTACGACTTCTTGTATTCCAGTTTCTATATCTAGTAAATAAACTCTTGGTAAATTTTTAAAATATGAAAGATAAGTTACCATTTGATTTGCTGGATTAAATCTTGGAGTTAAAACTAATTCATTACCTAATGTAAGATACTTTGTATTAAATCCATCTTGATCCATTATTGCAAGTTTTTTTATTCTTCTAGTTTTAGGACCTTCCTCTGCAACATAAATTATTCTTGTATCAAAATAACCTTTTTCACCTGTTAACCTCTCGTAAATTTTATCCGATATAATGTGTCCTACCCTTCTCCAATTATTTGGAACAGTTGTAAATGCAATAGCCATCATCTCCTTAGCTGCAAGCACATCCCACAATCTAAATTCAACTCTTAATTTATTTTGTTCATATTTTACCTGGCCTGTTATCAGTGCTTGAGCTTTAATTAATGACCAATCCTCAAATCTAGGTTTTAGATGAGCGACGTCTGGCTGTTGTAAAAAAGCCTTTTTTTCTAATGGATTAAAAAGTCCTGTAATTTTTAAATTATTTTCCACTATGTCCGATATTGCATCACCAATGTTATTAACCTTAAGTTCTTCACTTAAATTCTTTTTGGTATTTTCATCAGAAAATAATGGAGAAACAGCTATAGGTAATGGATTTAAGTTACCTCTGGTTATATCAACTTCAATTAATGAGTATGATTTGCAAGTAAATATAATTAATAGAAAAATAGATATAATTGTTTTTTTCATTATCCCTCTAACATTTCCCTAGCATCAAAATTTAATTGTAAATCTTTCCACCTTTCATAGCCCGTAGATGGAACTCTTAAAGGTTGACAGAGTTGAATTGCTCTCAAAGCACTTTCTGCTAGAACTCTATAGAAATTTTGTCCTGGCATGTTCATACGTGCGTGGTCTAGGATTTCTGAGTCTGTTACGGTGCCATCGGGTTTTAGTTTTAACTTTATTCTTACTAATAAATTTTCATTATAAGGTAGTCCGAGAGGAATACTCCAACATCCAAAAATTTGCGCCTTTAAGGCATCTTCCTCACTTAATGTCAGACCTGATACTTCCATAGATTTGTCCTGTGATTGTGTAATTTTATCACTTTTATTTAAATTTTCAGCAAAACTCTCTTTTGATTTATCTATTAAAGCAGCAATATCTGTAGGATTAAATATCTCTTTTTTTTCAAATTCAGAAACTTGTTTGACCTTATTTTCCTCAAATTCTGGATTCTGTTTATCTTCTTTTCTCTCTATTTTATCAATTTTTTTATTTGGCATAGGTATTGCTTCAGGTTTAATTTTTTTTACTTTTTTTGGTGGAGCTTGCTCTGAAACAAGTTTATCCTCTTTCTTTTTAACCTCCTCTAAAATTTTTTTTGCCTTTGGAGCAAACGGAATATTTGTTTTTTCAGCAATTTGTATTAATTCAACTGATATAATGGGGGGTAAATCAAGTGGTTTTTTTGCTATAAATGGAAAACTAAATACAGCTGCAAATATTATCAATAAATGAAATCCAGAGGAGATTAATATATTTTTTTGCAATTTATCTCTCCTTGTACGGTTCAGAAATTAATGCAACTTTCGTAAAACCTGATCCAGATAACATTCCCATAACCTCTAAAACTCTACCATAATTTATTGTTTTATCTCCTCTCACGTAAATCCTAGTATCAGTTCTGTTTTTGGAAACTGCTAAAATTTTTTCAATAATGTTATCATATTCTACTTTTGACTCTTGTATAAAGATTTCGCCTTTTGAATTAATAGTAAGAGTTAATGGTTCTTGTTCCTCTGGAAGTGAGTCTGCCGAACTCTCAGGTAAATCTACTTGTACTCCAACTGTTAATAGAGGTGCTGTAACCATAAATATTATTAACAAAACTAGCATTACATCTACAAAGGGTGTAACGTTTATTTCACTCATGGGTTCTTTGATCGAGCGTTTAAATTTAAATCCCATTTTAAATAATAGAAATAAATCTTTTAGAGAAATTTTCTAGTTTTTGAAAATATTTTTTAGAGTCGTTGTTAAACTTATTATAAGCAACAACAGCTGGTATAGCAGCAAGTAGACCTAGGGCTGTTGCGAACAATGCTTCTGCAATTCCTGGAGCGACAATTGCTAAACTAGTATTCCGTGATATTGCAATTGATTGAAAAGAATTCATAATTCCCCAAACTGTACCAAACAATCCAATAAAAGGAGCAGTTGATCCAACAGTCGCTAGAAAAGTAAAATTTTTCTCTATTAAATTCATTTGTTTTTCCATATTTGCCTGCAATGTACTCGAAAGCCTCTCAGAAATATTAGATCTAGATCTTGTTTTCATAACTGATTGCATAGAATTTTTAAAAATATTTGCCATTGGATCATCAATGTTGGATGGTAGGTTATTGTAAAATGTTTCTGCTGATTTAGATTTCCAGAACTTTTCCTCAAATTCATCAGTAGTTTTGTTTATTTTTTTAAATAATTTATATTTTTCAAAAATAATTGCCCACGAATATATAGATGATGCAATTAGTAATAATATTACAGCTTTGACAATTATATCAGCTCTTAAAAATAATTTTATAATTGAAAAATCTGTGCTAGACAATCCAACTGCTTGAGAGGTTATATCAGCTTCCATTATTGATCTTTCACACTAAATTGTGTCATCAATTTGACTTTTTTTTAGTTATTAGGTTCGGTGTAAGTATTTTCAAAAAAACTGGCTATTAAAATTGCATCTGCTTTATTGATATCTTTCTTTCTGGAAAGTCTATGAGATATTTTTGGAAAAATTTCTATTACTTTTGTTCTACTAGCATCTTTTTCTGTTTTTAATAAATTAAAATA
>MDTG01246127.1_pt1 | contig 13183 bp, 12 predicted proteins | sample 811421 | NCBI WGS metagenome assembly MDTG01 (sample SAMN05326645, study PRJNA326480) | marine metagenome | isolation source: seawater | place: Pacific Ocean: South East | collected 2011
TAGCGAGGATCAATCTACGCCCGCGCAAGCGCTTGGGCTGGAAGACGCCGTACGAAGTGCATACAGGGGTGAGCGTTGCACTTATGTGTTGAATTCAGGCGCTCTAGCCGGTTGATACGGGCTTCCAGTTCCTGGATTTTTTGCTGCTCGGGCGTCAGTGCTTTGCTCTTCGGAGTGATGCCAGTGCGTTCCTGCTGAAGCTGGTCAATCCAGCGTCGTAATGCTGTCTCTCCAATACCCAGTGAGCGACTGGCCTCAATGACACTATAGTTTTGACTGAGCACGAGGTCGGCAGCCTCGCGTTTGAACTCAGGGGAAAAGGTACGGCGTTGCTTGGTCATATGACACCTCGTTCTAGCGAGTATTCTCGCCTAAATGGGTGTCCGGTTTCATTAGACCACTACACAAGGCCTTCAGTCACCTGGGTGGAATGCTACCCCGATAGAACGGAACGCAACCCCGACAGCCCGGAATGCAACCCCGATGGAGACGGAACGCAACCCCGATGGGCCAACCGGCTCAAAGGCGTGTCCAAACTGCCTGCTCCATTCCCTTAGTATTGAGCTCGATCCTTCCAGCTGCGATAACCTCGACGCGCTCCAGCTCCTGCATAGCAACATCAAGCGAAACCCTGAATTTGCGCATTGGACTGGAATACTGAAAATGATCCTTTAACCAAACGAGCGGAAAGCGTTGAACAGATTCATTCGAGGTTGCGACCAGACGCTGTAATGCCTTGGCCATATCCTGCCCCTTACGTATACGCAGCCTCTTCTCCCAATCGATTAAGGCGTACTCTCGGTTGCGATAAAGAACATGCCACCTTGGATCTATGCGGATGGTGTAGCACTCTCGCTCGGGGTCATACGCGAACTTATCGATCAGGTGCAGTGATTCTGATTCACCAACCACCAGCTTTGGCCTGCCCCCCCCTTCGTCACCTCAACGATCAACATCGCAAAACTCAACGCCTTCATCGTTCGGTGCAACCACTGATACTCATAATTCCCGGTTTTCCTGCCAATCGTTCGCAGCAAACGGGCGCGATTGATTGGTACAGCATCGCCCAACGGAAATTTGATCGCTTCGTGCATCAACTGCATCCAAACATCGGCCTGAGTCTCGTCTAACTGTTCTCCACTGAAAGTAAGGACAGCGTCTTTTCGGCTAGCCAGCACCGTGTCTTTGTGCATTTTCTTATCTCCCCGAGCCACCGGCGCGAACAGACTGGACCGTACAATGTGATTGGGCATCGCACGACTGAATTCATTGAGGCCAGGAAGAAAAAAATTTGACGGTAGCCGTGTTACAGCAGGCCTGGGCGGGGCGGACTTTCGTAATTGCTCCACCCGGTCAGAAAGAGAACCTCGAGAGCTCATTTCGCGTAGCTACGCTGCCTAGCGACCTGAGCGGCCTTATTTGGGCGTCCCGGTCGTGCACGCTCTTGCTCCGCAACAGGCTTAGCGAGCGCGCTACCGACTACGTGTTCGGCGAGCCATGCCTCTACATCCTCAACACGCCATAGTAAGCGTTTAGTGCCTGGAAGACGGCAAATTGGAGGTAGTGCTTGAGGATTACGGGTAACGTCACTACGGATGCTTGCGACGGATTTTTGTAAGAAGGCAGAGAGCTGATCGACAGTAAGTAAGGCTTGCATAAGTTGGCACTCATATGAGCGATGAGCACGGTAGTGCTCATCGCTGCATTGGTTTGCGAATGCCTTAAGATTTATGCAGAGCGCCTTCCGACTCACGGTAAGCTTTGGGCTTGTTTCTTACCGGTCTGGTTTTTCTATCTGGCCGCGTTACTCAGGCTTACGCTGTACTGCGATGAAGGCAGACCGCATGAGCTGCGTTACTTGATGCTGCGCTTCCTCGCACGCCTCGAAAAAGGCCAGCGGCGTATCATCACTAGCGTCGTCTAAGATCCTCTCCATCTCAATGACAAGCTCACCGAGTTGACGGATCTGCTTCTGCATGCCTTCAAGAGTCATTTTTCTGTCCATTTTTCCTAGATGTTGAGAGCGGTGTCGGGCGGGAAGCTTGCTGCCAACACTAATGGGTGAGCTGTCGACCGATTGCCCGCGAGGCGATATGCAGGGGTTAAGGAAATGGATATTGAAAACCCAGGACTGCTAGAAATGGGGCACCGCTAGCAGAGGCGATTTCGAGCTGGTATTTACTTTGGTAGCAATCAAATAGGCCTGCAGCGCCGTTTGCATTAATGTGGATTTCGCCACCAATCAGCGGGACGAAGAACCCTCCAGAACCATACGGCACGACCATTCTATGGGTCAGCTCCAGGATGGTCATTTTCTCAGAGCCAGGCGGGGCATACTGATCTTCGACCTGTTTCAGAATACGAGCCATCATATCTCTGGATTGCTTGGCCGACGATGGAGGTCCAGCTTTCCTCATTGCTGCATAAAAAATTTTGAGCCTTTGTCCTTTACCAAGATCGCAAGCCCACCGGGAATGGTGATGGATAAGGTGACCGAAAGCCTCACTGCAGCTATCGCGCATGGTCATGAATCGCGATCTGAACTGAGCCTGCTCATCGGCCTGATCTTCACCAAACTCTTCGCTCAGAAACGCACCGATATCCAGATCAATACGCTCGGCGCTTTCAACATTCGACAGCCTGCGTGCTGCAATGTAATGGGCGGCGAGGGTACAAGCGCTTTTCAGCAAAGACTCTGGGTAAATCAGTTCATCTTCGGCCAGTTCCGGTAGCTCAAACGGGTTGTTTGGGTTGCTCATGGTGCTTTTCCGTGGTTACTTGGCTAGAGAATCTTTCACGCAAACAGGCGTGCCATCCGAGTTTTGCGGACGCATATGCGGGCACAGTTTTGGCACACTGCGAGAGCAAAACACTGCAATAGTACGCTTCGAAACGCACATCACTGCAAGAACTCAAGCCTTTGAAGTAAAAGATATTTTTATGGAAAAACCTTACAAATCAGCTAAATCGATAGTAACGCATCAATGCAGTTGCACTGCAAAGGGCCGACGGGGAAGGTTTCGCGGATAAGCGCAGGTTTCGCGGTTTGCATGAGGGGTTCCTGTATAAATGACGGCCTATTTTACACAGTGTCACCAACAGCGCATGGGCTGGCAACCACACTCAACCAACGCTCTGCGCCAGCTTTTACGCCTTGAGCTTGGGCACCAGCACGTGGACTCAAGCAATAAACTCCCTGTGCAGTGGTGCGGAATTCGCGTGCTGGGCTGCGCTGAAAATGAATCGCGATCGATACATTCAAGCCGCTGCGGATTCGCTGCTTAGTTACTCTCAAAAGGCTATTCAGGGGGCTTTCAAGGCAAAGCACGATCACCTGTTGCCGACTGTCCGGGGTCAGTAAAAAGTGATCGTACTAAATAGCGGTATACGACTTATTCGCTGAGAAATCGCTGCGCATCGGCAGCGCTTTGTTGCGGGATTTCTTCCATGGCCACATGCCCGACTCCAGCATAGATAATCACCTGAATATCCGGCAAGTCTTTCTGCCAGCGCGACACATGATTGGCTGACACCCAGCGATCCTGTGCACCCCACATCAGCAGGACTGGCGCCTTGATCGTGCAGATACGTTCAGAGACGTCGAGAAATTCCACGCGATTGGCGTGAATGAACAACCTGAATACATCTATCATTGCACGCCGATTGCCGGGGCGCCGAGACAGGTTGTAAATGCGTTCAAGTGTGCCTGGTTTGATCTTTTCCGGCTCGCCGTAAAGCTCGCGAACCCCCTGCACAATCAGTGCTTTTGGCATCCAAACCGGCATCAACAAGGGCGAGCCGGGAATGTTGGCAGCAGCCATGAGCCGCGGGACTTTGTCGATGTGATACCCAACCGGATCGATCAGGATCAACTTGTGGACTCGTTCGGGGTGCTGCACAGCAAAGGTCCAGGCGATGTATCCGCCCAGTGAACTGCCGGCAATCGAGGCGCGCTCGACATTCAGATAATCGAGGAGCAGCCCAAGCATGTGATGCACCCGCTCAGCCGAATACTCTCCATCCTTGGCCGGGCCGGTTAGGCCAAAGCCCGGCAGGTCAAAGCGAATAACCCGATAATCGCTGGCCAACTCAGTCAGCCAGTCATTCCATGCATGCAGTGATGAAGCAACGCCGTGGATCAATACCAACGGCGGTTTTTGCGGATCACCTTGATCGCGAAAATGCACATTGAAACCATCCAGTTCTACGTATTGCGAGCCGTCTTCAGCACTGCCGTAACACCGTATGAGCTCATCCAGCGACAAGGCGCCAAAGCCCAAACGGGTTATGCCAGTCGCCAAAGGTGACACCGGCGAGAGACTGGAAGCGGACATGCAAGCACCTCTGAATGATCGTCAGCGTAATCAATCGCTGCACATCGACTAATCAAAGCATTGCGCCATGCCAAGTTGAACCTAACCTAGGTTCAGACCAGCGACTGCACGGCAATAGAAATGCCAACCGGTAATCATTACGGTATACGGCACGACTTTCAGATGGCTGAATTGAAGGGATTACTGGGCTGTCTGCAGGTGTTCAACTAGTCGAGCAAGCCGAGACTTTTCGCGCACGCCACCGCCTGGGTGCGCCGTTCAACCCCCAGCTTGCTGTTGATATGCCGGGCATGCGTTTTGACTGTGTGCACCGAAATAAACAAACGCTCGCTAATTTCCTGATTCGAGCAACCCTGAGCAATCAATTGCAGCACCGCTTGCTCGCGCGAGCTCAGGGTTTCGACAGAGCCCTGCTCATGATTCACCCGCTCCTCGCTTTGGGGAATTCGCGCCAGCAGCGCATCGCGCACCGGGCACTCTGCAAGCTGCAGCAATTGCTTGCGCAGCCAGTTAGGCTGATGCACGAGTAACTCGCTGAAGGCGAGTAAACCGCCACCCGAGGACTGCTCCACACATTCACGTAGCTGCGCCTGCGCCTCAAGCTCCTGACCAGACATACGCAGCAGCAGCGTCAACTGGCCCTGGGCAAACAGACTGAGCAAATGCCCCCCCATCTCTGGAGCGGTGACGATCAGTTGGCGCAAGCGTGTCTGCGCAGCATCGAGCTTGCCTTGAATACGCTCAAGAGACGCCAAGTGAAACTCGACATGCATCGGTAATTGCGGATGGTATTCAGGCGGTGTGGCACCGCCTTCACGGCTGTAGGTTTGTGCCATACGCAGCAACCACGACTCGGCAAGCTCGGTCTGACCCTGCTTTAACCACAACTCGCACTTGATCAGCGTGATCATGGCCAGATAGTAGATCGGCGGAATATCCCAGATGTGCATCAAGCGTTCGGCTTCAGCCAGCAGTGCGAAGGCCTCGGCCACTTTGTTCTGGCGACCGTACAAATTGGCCAGCGCGCAATAACCAATCAACACCCCCATGTCCCGGCAGGCACTGGCCTCGGCAATGCCTTCGCGTATACAGCTCACGCCTTTCTCGCACTCAAGCCTGAGCAGCAGCAAGAAACCTTCGAATATTTTCAACCGGCCACGCACGGCATAACGGCGCTTGGCAGGCATGCGCGTGAGCAATTGCAAGCCATCGTGCGCCTCATCAAGGGCTCGTAAAATTTCGCCGCGCGCTTGCAACATGCGCACCCGGTCGTATCGGATAAGCGCTTCAAACAGGGGCTTATCGACGCGTTGAGCGAGTTCAAGCGCCTCGCGATTGAGTGCCCGCGCCTGCCACAAGTCACCGGTAATAATCAGCAGATTGGCCTGCACCGACTGACACAGCAGACGCTGGCCGTAGCGCTCTGCTTCGAGCGTTTGCAGGGCCTCACCGAGATAGGCCATCGCCACGGGTACTTCGCCGCGTCCACGGGCGATGATGCCGTTCAAAGCCAACCATTGTGCCAGCAGACTTTTTTGCTGCTGGGCATTTTCAGCCGGCAAGAACCGGCTCAGCTTATCTGCCAACTCTTGCGCAGCTTCCAGCTGGCAGCCTAACGCCAGCGCCCAGCCATACAACACAATCAATCGCGGCGAGCTGACCAGCAGCGATTCGGGCAAATCCATTTTCCAGCGCAGTAACATGGCAACATTCTGCTCGCCGAGCATTTGCTCCTCAGACAAGCTTTGCACCAGACTCGCGGCAACATCCGGGTTGCCGGCGCGTAATGCCTGCTCGATGGCGTCATCCAGCAAGCCTTGGCCGCTAAACCAGCGGCAGGCACGCAAATGCAGGCTCGACGGGGAAACACCGGGGCTGGTCATCGAACGTGCACGCAACAAATCCGAGAACAAATGGTGGTACCGATACCACTGCCCCTGATCATCCAGCGGCACCAGGAACACCTGATGGGCTTTCAGGTAATCAATAATCCGGGCGCTGTCGTGAGCATCGCGCAAGGCATCGCAAAGCGCTGCACTGAAGCGCTCCTGGCTGGCGGTGTCGTACAGGAAAGCCTGAATTTCAGCGGGCTGGCTCTCGATAACCTCTTCAAGCAAGTAATCTCGAATCAGGCCCTGGCCGCCATCGGGCGCGTGCTCATAGGCCTCGTTGCCTGCATGCTCGCTCGCGGCCAGCAACCACAGGCGTAAACCAGCCACCCAGCCTTCGCTGCGCTGCACAATCGAATTCATGGTTTCGGGTGGCAGGCACGCGCCATGATTGCCTAATAGCTGACTGATTTCAGCCGGACTCAGGCGCAAGTCCTGCTCATCGAGCTCAAGCATCTGACGCGACAGGCGCAAACGTGCCAAGTGCCAATCCGGACGCTGGCGACTGGTAACCAAAACCACCACGCCACCCGGCATATGACTGAGGAAAAATTGTAAACAGTGATCCAGAACCGCGCCTTGGGCCAGATGGTAATCATCCAGCACGATAAGCAACGGTTGCTCGCTATCGAGCGCACCAGCCAGCTCATCCAACACGCTATCGAGCCATTCATCGAAAGGAAACGGCTGATGGCGCTGGCGCATTTTCATGACGTTTAGCGCATCACGACCGATCGACGGATACAACTGACGCAGCCCTTGCAGCAAGCGCTCGAGAAATCGCCCCGGATCAACATCACGGTGACTCAGACCCAGCCAGAGGCTCTGCCATTGCTCAGGCAACGACTCGCAAAACTCGATGGCCAGCGAACTCTTACCAAATCCGGCCGGCGCCGAGACCAACAACAATCGCCCCGACAAACCTTCCTGCAGACGCTCGCAAAGATGCGCACGCGCAACATGCCCGTCTGGCAGCGGCGGCCGATAAAATCGGGCAGCGTCCGTCTTCGAGGGCAGTTGGACAGGGAATAAGGTGTCGGAAAAGTCAGTCATTGGCCGTTTTATTAGGGGCTTTATTAACCAGCGTACACGATGCCAGCACCAGCCTACCTATTTGCCAGGATTAAATGAAGAGTCCGCCGCAGTGATAACCCGTAACCTAAACGCACAATTGCCGGTTATCGACGCAAATAAACACCAGAACGCGGTAAGCCTCGTTCGCCTAAGCCATTGAGTACGGTCCATTAACGGCGGCGCTGCAGATGTAACAAGGCGTAAAAGTCGCCATTTAGCAGACGAAAAAAAACCTGCCTCTTGCAAGGCAGGTTTCTTCTTAATCAACAGCGCAAATCAGGCGCTATACACCCGACCGCGCTGCCAGCAGATTAACGTACGCCAGACTGGCGCAGTGCTGCCGGGGTGTAATCGCTTTCCGAGGCCTTGTAGTCGAACTCGTAAGCTTGACGCTCTTCGTTCTTCATACCCAGGGCCAGGTAACGACCCGAAACCAAGTCATACAGGGTTTCCAGGGTGTACCACGGTACCTGGTGATCATAGTAGTACTGCGAGTGAGCCTCAGCTACGCGCCACAGTTGGCCACGGCCATCGTAATGATCGATGGTCGCTGCTTGCCAGGTGTCTTCATCGATGAAGAAGTCACGCTTGGCGTAGATGTGACGCTCGCCTGATTTCAGGGTCGCCGTTACGTGCCATACGCGGTGCAGCTCATAACGAGTCAGGTCCTGATTGATGTGGCCTGCCTTGATGATGTCGTCGTACTTAAGCTTCGGCGAATCAAGTTCGTAGGCGTTGTAAGGAATGTACTTCTCTTCCTTGCCAACCAGCTTCCAGTCATAACGATCGGGAGCACCGTTGAACATATCGAAGTTATCCGAGGTACGCAGACCATCGGACGCAGTACCCGGACCGTCATAAGAAACCTGCGGGGCGCGACGAACGCGACGCTGACCGGCGTTATACAGCCAAGCCAGACGCGGCTCTTTTACCTGGTTCAGGGTTTCGTGTACCAGCAGTACGTTACCTGCCAGACGCGAAGGCGCAGTCACACGCTGTTTGAAGTAGAACAGCACGTTGCTCTGCTTGCTTGGATCGTAATCTGCCAGCGAGTCACGGAAGGTAAACTCGTCCTGGAAGTAAACCATGGAGTACGAGCCATTAGCTTGCGGCGTAGCCTGAGTCACTTGGCGCTTCAAGCTACCGCCACGGTAACGGGTGATGTGGTTCCAGATAACTTCCAGGCCGTTCTTCGGAATCGGGAACGGGTTGGCGACCTCGAAGTTTTCCAGACCGTTACCGCCTTCAACCATCGTGGTGTTGGTGGCGTTGTTCTTGGTCGCAGCGAGAACACTGGCCGGCAGCGTAGCCGAACGATGCGTGGTGTAAACCGGCATCTTGAACGTGTCTGGGTAACGCTTGAACATCGCCAACTGGCCAGGAGTCAGCTTGGCTTTGTACTGATCCAGGTTCTGCGCAGTGATGGTGAACAGCGGCTTTTCACCCGCATATGGGTTGGGCAGAAAACCCTTGTCATCGGCCTTGCCTGCAGTCGTCGGCAGACCACCTGTCCAGGCTGGAATAGTGCCGTCGGCGTTCCCCGCCTTTTCAGCGCCCACCGGCGTCAAGGTAGTGCCTAGCTTGGCCGCTTCGTCAGGAGATACGGCAGCCATTACGCCGCTTGCGAGCAAGCTTAGCGTCAGTGCGATCGCACTGTTTTTAAGTAAATTAGTTTTTGTTTTCATGAATAATATTTCCCTCTATTCCTGACTACTTAGAAGTTCATACCGAAGCTGAGCGCAACGAAGTCGCGGTCAGACTGGGTGCTGTACTTGCCGTCAAAGAAACTGGCGTAGGACAGGTCGGCGGTGTAAGTGTTCTGGTACTCAGCGCCCAGCCCCAGGCTGACAGCCTTACGACCTTCTTCAAAGTTACCGCCTGGGCCTGGCGAGTAGCCATCGACGTCATGCGACCAGGCAACGCTTGGCTTGAGGTTTACACCCGCAAATACGTCGTTGTAATCCCAGATGGCTTTGATGCGGTAGCCCCACGAGTCGGTAGTGGTGAAACCGTCGTTTTCGCAGTAGCGCGAACCGTTGTTCGAGCCGGATGTGCCAATAGTGCTGGCGTTAAGCGTCTCGCAAGTGCCGCCTGGCAGAGGCCCAGGACCGAAAGACGGGTCGCGGCCGTAACGCAGCTCACTGGTGCTTTCCAGACCGCCAACGTGGGTCCAGCCTACTTCACCTACCACTGCCAGGCGGCTTGCGCCCATTACCTGGTCAAAGAAGTGAGTGAAGGTAGTCTGCAGCTGGCTGACTTCTTTACGCTTGTAGCCCGGAGTTTCCTGGCCTGGTTGGGCCTGGATGAGTGAGAGACTCGGGCTCAGCGGAGTAATACCGCCGTAAAGAATATCGGTAGTGTTGAGCTGTACCGGTGCGTTTGGACGGTAGCTGAATTCACCGCTCCAAGCTGTGCCCGTAGGCAGAGTGGTGGCGAAGCTCAGGCCGTACAGACGGATATCTTCCGGATACTCAATGAAGTAGTTACTGGCGCCAGCGACTGTCGCGAAGGCCAAGCCCTGCGAAGCGGTTTGGAAACCTGGGGAACTGAGCACTTGCTGCTGCACCGCCGCCAAACCTGCCGCACTGGTACATGCGCCAGTCGCCGCACACGCCTGCTGGATGGAGGCTGAGGCCAAGCTGCCAACTGCACCCTGCGCGGCTGCGAAGGTTTGCGGTGAAGCAGCGCCGCCGCTGAAGATCGGGTTGCGGCTGTGGTAGTTCATTGCATAAGCACCAAACTCGGTATCAAGCTCTGGTGCGAAGTAACGGAACGACACGCCCCACTGGCCGTCATCACGCGCATCACGGTCACCACCACGTGGAACGATCACACCTTCAGAGGTAGTGGTGTAGCCGCCGCCATTTGCAGCAGAGAAACCTTGCACACCAGCCAACGCCGGGTTGAGTAATGCCAGGTTGCCGTCGCAGCCATCAGCCACTACGTCTGGCTGGGAGAAGAACGTACCGCAGTTATCAATAACGGTCTGATCCCACTCCAGCTGATAGAAGGTTTCCATCGACAGGTTCTCAGTGAGGCTTTGAGCCACATAGAACATATTGACCGGAATCAGACCTTCCTTGATTTCGGCGCCTGGACGACGGAATGCAGAAACGTCGACCGGGTTGATCGAGTTGATCGAGTTCTGGATGAAGGTACTTTCACCCCAGCTGACCACCTGCTTACCCAAACGCACAGTACCTGGCTGATCGCCAATGGCGTAGTTGTAGTAAGCGAAGGCGTCGAGGATTTGTGCGCCGGCAGATTTGGCAGCTTCTTTGGCGTTGCTGTCGTCGATGTCCTTGAACGGACGGTCACCGTCCTTCAGTTCAAAGTCATACCAGTACTTGCCGCGAACGAACACACCGCCATCGCCATATTTCAGCTCAAGGTCGTGAATACCCTTGAAGATTTTCGAGAAGGTTTCGCCGCTCTTGAAGTTCTGACGACCATCATCTGATGTCTGTGAAAGGCCCATACCGCCATTATTCACACCGATCAGGTTCTCGTCGGCACTCTCAGTCGACCAGCTAGCGCCCACAGAGAGCGAGGAGTCGAACTGACCTTCAATTTCACCAATGTTGAAGTTAATGGCGAAGGCCGGGCTTGCCATAGTAGATGCGAGGCTGACAGCCAATGGCAGTTTTGCCAGGCGCCAGAACATATTTGTTGTTGTCATCGACGCTACTCCATGTACATATTTTTGTTATGAGTGATGTGACTATATCCAGCAGGTACAACGGATTGATCCCCCTAAAGTGTGATTTGTGACCCTTTAGAGACTCTGGCTCAAGTGTTTCGACGGATAAAAAAGCACATGAGCAACAGGAGTGTTACCAGTAAACAGCAATTACCAAGCCAAACGCTTGTTTGAATTGGTAATTGCTCGGTTTATCGACCACAAATGTGATCTAGAGCGTAGAAAGGAAGCTACTTCCAGCTGCCTGCCACTGGACGACATCGGCACGAATGCGCTTTTTGTCGAGTTTGCCGACACTGGTCTTGGGTACTTCGGTAACAAGCGCGATTTGCGTCGGGATCGCCCACTTGTTAATGAGGCCTTGCTCCACAAATGGTTTGAGGTGCTCCTTGAGACCTTTAGCATCCAGCTCACTGCCTGCGCGCAGGACCAGCAAGGCGAACGGGCGCTCACCCCACTGTGGATCAGGAATCCCGACCACTGCGACTTCGCTGACTGCCGGGTGGCGACTGATCAGGTCTTCCAGCTCAAGCGACGACAGCCACTCCCCACCTGTTTTAATCACATCCTTGATTCGGTCGCGGATGTCGATGAAACCCATGCCGTCGATGGTTGCCACATCGCCGGTGTGCATCCAGCCATGTGCCCACAGCTCTTCGCCCTTCTCCGGCTCACGGAAGTAACCCTGGGTCAGCCAAGGCGCTCGCAACACCAACTCGCCTTGGGTCTCACCGTCATGCGGTAACAGGTTACCGTTACCGTCCATAAGCGCCGCCTCGGCCAGCGGCACAGGAACACCCGCTTTGATACGATAGGTGATCTGCTCGTCTTCGCTGCCGGAGCGAATTTCACTGTTCAAATAGCTGCACGAAATAAGCGGGCAGGTTTCCGACATGCCGTAAGCAGCCGTCAGTTGAATGCCCCGTGCTTTAGCGGCGTCGTAGACCGAGCGGTTAAGCGCACTGCCGCCGATGATCATTTTCATGCCGCCAAAATCATAATCCTTGGCGCTTGGGGTATTAAGCAGCATTTGCAGAATGGTCGGCACGCTGTGAGAGAACGTGACCTTCTCGTCGCGAATCAGCTTGCAGAGCATCTCCGGCTCGTAACGCCCCGGATAAACCTGTTTGACCCCAAGCATGGTCGCCACGTACGGCACGCCCCACGCGTGCACGTGGAACATTGGGGTGATGGGCATATACACATCGTCATTGCCGAGCAAGCGAATGCTGTCGAGGCTGGACACTGTGCTGGCCATCGACATGGTGTGCAGAACCAGTTGGCGATGGGAGAAAAATACGCCTTTGGGATTACCGGTGGTGCCAGTGGTGTAGAACGTGGTTGCCACCGAGTTCTCGTCAAAGTCTTCAAACGGGTAGGTCGGGCTGGCAGCGGCCAACAATTCCTCGTACTCGCCCACCAAGCCCGGCAGGTTGGCGGTTTTGGTGTCGGTATCCGTCAATAACACGGTCTTTTCGACCGTGGTCAGTTGATCGGCCAGGCCGTTGTAGAGATCGACAAACTCGGTATTGACCAGCACGAACTTATCTTCGGCGTGGTTCATGGTGTAAAGAATCTGTTCGGACGACAAACGAATATTGATCGTATGCAGCACCGCGCCGAGCATGGGAATTGCAAACATGCATTCAAGGTAGCGATGGCTGTCCCAATCCATCACTGCCACGGTATCACCCGCTTTCACACCTGCCGCTGTGAGCGCGCCAGCCAAACGGGCAACCCGCTCATTGAGGGTCGCGTAGCTATAGCGCACTTGGTCACGGTAGACGATTTCGCGGGTTTTCTCGTAGCGCGCCCCAGACAGAAGCAGGCTCTTGACCAAAAGTGGATTTTGATGGGCATTAGCCACTGCCGGAATTATTTTTGTTTGTAGCATTGCTGGCACCTGTAGGAATGAATGTCGTCAGTTCATCATTGATCGACTTTAGTCAGCGGACGTACTGAACAAATCAGCCAAAAGAATGATTTGAACGTGACCCTATGGCCACTTCCAGTCACGATGTAGAATTACTCGATCACCTTATTCACAAACCTAGAATAAACAGCAAGAGGTTAGCGACATGTCCGAGATCGTTATTGTCAGCGGCGCCCGTACTCCAATGGGCGGTTTTCAGGGCAGCCTTTCAACCGTTTCTGCCGTAGACCTGGGAGCAGCTGCCATTCGCGAA
>MDTG01347840.1_pt1 | contig 13182 bp, 12 predicted proteins | sample 811421 | NCBI WGS metagenome assembly MDTG01 (sample SAMN05326645, study PRJNA326480) | marine metagenome | isolation source: seawater | place: Pacific Ocean: South East | collected 2011
ATTTGGGGCCATAGCTCAGCTGGTAGAGCACCTGCATGGCATGCAGGGGGTCAGCGGTTCGAATCCGCTTGGCTCCATTAAGATTTCAAGGAATAGCAAGGATTTTCGAAGATGGCTGATTAGAGCGCATATGTTTAGATATATACAGATATATAAATTCTGGTCAAAAATGCTTCTGTAAATATTTTTATTTAGGTGATTCTGTTGTTTGAGTATTAAAGATTTGTTTGATTTGATTGCAATCATATCTTGGGATTTCAAAAATATTATTTTTAATATCTTCTAATTTTATATCTCTATATTCTACAGATATTGCATTTTTATATTGTGATTTACTGAGTAATTTAATAGTATCTTTATTGTAACTACTTTTTCTCCCGTAGGGGTAGCAAAATGAAGTTATATTTTTTTTGATAATGTTTTCTAAGTAAACTTTAGAACTATTGAGTTCATAAGATTGCTCTTGAATATTTAATCTAGACATTACATTATGAGAAACTCCATGACTCCCTATCTCAAATCCAAGAGAAGAAATATATTTTATTTCTTTTTTAGTTAGATAAAAGGATTCAACTTCTGATTTAATATTTTTGCTTTTTAAAATTTGATTTAAAATTGAATCTCTTAATCCAATTGATCCATAATAATTAATCATCTTTTTGAATTCTTTTATACCATTTTCATCATGATGCTCTTTGTAACGAGATTTAAAAAAGTCTTTTTCTTTATTATTCTCTATTAAATTTTCATCAAGATTCAATTTTTTTATTGCTTCTTTTAGAAGCAATATTGATTCCTCACCAAACTTTGATGTTATTAAATGAGCTTTATGAACATGAAGCAAATCATTATTTAGGTAAGGTTTAATTGGGATATAAAAAGTCGCATTAATATCCAAACCTTTAAGTATCTCAGCAACATTCAAATGATCTTTTAAACCATCATCAAAGGTTAAAATAACTATATTATTACTAGGATTAAATTCTGTTTGATTGATAGCTTCAGTAGCGTTCAAAAAAGAATGTTTTTTTTTAATGTGTGAGATCTCTAAGCTGAAATCCTTTAAATCTTTATGTTTAGATAATGGGTAATCATTATTACTTTCTCTTACGTAGTGGTACATTAATGATTTCATGGGTTTCTTTTATAATTTTGTTGAACTAATGGAACCTTTGAATCTCTTACTTCTTTATTATCAAGATATTTCTCGATCATTCCATCAGCAAAGTTTTTGTAAAGAGTTATAACCGATTCTTCACTAAAATCAGACCTCTTGGTGAAAATTCTTTTTGTGTTTTTGTTTCGCTCTAAATTATTGATAATACAAATCGATTCAAAATTTTCAGCAATTAAACTATAAGTCTTGAAGACTTTTATCAAAAACCTATTAGATAATTGATGGAAAGAATCTACAGAGTATATATTAGGACGTATTTGATGGATTATTTTGCCAGTATCTATTCCTTCATCTAAAAACATGTAAGTAGCCCCGCAATATTCAGGCTCATTATTTACGAAAGGAAAGTAATTTGTGCCAGAGCCCCTGTAATAAGGGCTCAGCCCCAAATGTACATTTAATATTTTATTTTTGAAATATTTTATAATTTCTCCTTTAATTATTGATGTGCCATATACCAAAATTAAGTCTGGTTTTATTTTCTTAACCTTGTTAAGACATTCTTGGGAGGAAAACCAACCTCTTTTAACAGTAGTTGAAAGTTCTTCACCCTTTTGACTGAGAAAAAGGCCAAAAACATCTTCCTCTGATTGATTTCTAGCGATTAAATGATTCTTTTGAAGAGTATTTCTCTCTTTCTTCAGAACTAAATGACTGAGGATATTTCCTGCCTCATGGAAAGCATCAACAACCTTTAATTTAGGTGAATTACCTAATATTTTAATAAGTGCTTTGTGTCTTAAGTTTGAAGATGTAAAAACGATTATTCTTTTCATAAGGAAATTTATTAAGAATATAGATCCAATATTTCATAACAATATCATCAATTTTAGCCTTTATAAAAATACTTAATTTGATAAGCTTAATCACTAAAAAATAATTTTTCTTTATTACTGTAAGCAATTGGTAGGCTACATATCTGTGCAGCAATCTTTTCACCAGAAATACCATCACCAAATCTTTTATCTGATGGATAACTTTTAATTTGAAGTAAGCTCCGAATTTGTTCAACTATTGTTTCTTTCGAAGGGGATTCTAAAACAATACAATTTTGGGCCATTTCCCTTCCTTTTTGTCTCGTCCCCAAGATAAGGGCTGGGACGCCACATAGACCTGCTTCTCTTAAAAAAGAAGATGAATTACCTAAACAAATTTGAGAGTTTTTTATTAATGCTAAAAAGTGAGTAGGCGGTAAATTCTCAATAGAAACTAAGTTTTTCCCCATTATAGTTTTTAATTTTTCATGGGAAATTCTAATTTTTTCAGAGCCAGCATCTACATTTGGGGAAATCACGACTATTTTTTTGTCTTTAAACTGTTCTAGAGATTCAATCAAAGTATCTAAAATTGTTAGACTCTCATCTGGCTTATCTGTAACTGGATGAAGAAGTATTAAAAAAAAGTTTTTTTTCTTAAAGTTTTTAAGAACTTTAACCATATTTTTTAATTCCTCAAAACTAATAGTTTCTTTAAGTAAATCCATACTTGGGCAACCATACATCCAAATACGTTTTTTAGATTCTCCCATTTTTATTAAAGTATGGTAGCTTTTTTCGCTCGCTGGAAAATGGTAATCACTTAATCTAGTAATTGCATGTCTAACTTTGTCATCAATATTTCCACTGATATCTCCACCTTGAAGATGTATTAAGGGTATATTTTGATATGAGGCTGCAATTGCAGTTGCTAATGTTTCATATCTATCAGCTATTGTCACAACATAATTTGGCTGTATTGAAGAAAAAAGTTCAGTAAGTTGTATTATTGCTAATCCGGTTGTGGTGGCTTGAGACTTCAAGTCAGAGCCGGCCAATAAAAAATTGCATTCATAATTAATTTTAAAACCATCTTTTTTTATAACTTCAGAGGTCTCTCCAAACTTATCGAGTATTGCACTGCCGCACACAATTAATGTTAGGGACAATTTGCTATTTCTATCAATTGCTTTTAGAAGACTCTTGCATCTTCCATAATTTGCCCTAGAAGCTATAACAACGGCAACATTCTTAGTTTTCATTTTTAATTAAAATCCGATATCTTCACAAAATCTCCTTTTTGCACATTTTTTGTAAGTTTTTTATCAATAAAATTTTTAAACTCACAAGAAGGCAGTCCAAATCCATTTGCCTTTTTTGATTCAAAATCAAGAATAGAAATTTTGTGATCTTTTTTCAAATTTTTATTAAAAGATAAAGATCTAGAAAATGTTTTCTTCATTTTAGTATCTAGAGAATAAGCCTTTTCATTTTTAATTTGCTTTATATCATTTCTAAATTTTACTATTTCTGCCCATTGAGATATTTCTAAAGATGAGGAAGAATCTGGTCCAAACATTTTTTTGTCAAATACTATATGTGCCTCAATTACATCTGCACCTAATGAGATAGCGTATTTAGGAATGGAAATATCTCCACTATGGTCAGAAACACCAACTCCAATATCTTTATTAAAAAGAGATTTAAATCTTACGTGGTTGAAATCATCATTACTACAAGGATATTTTGATGTACATTCTAAAACAGTTAGATTTTTATTCCTATTTTTGAAAAGATCTATAGTTTCAAAAATTAAATCACCACAGAATCCATTAGAAATTATATATTCAAAACTATAATCTAGTGCCCTATTCAAAATTAAATCATCAATGACTTCAGCACTTCCTAATTTTATTCTTTTTAATCCTAATTTACTTATATCTTCCAATGCTGTTGTGCTAAAAGGTGTAATAAGAAAATTTAAATTCTTACTTTCTGCATGCTTGATTAATTTTTGCCATTCTTCAAAAGTAAAAGATGTCCTATTCCAATATTCAAAACGTGTTTTATCTTCATATGAGAAATTTATTCTAAATTTCTCATGTGAAGAACTTTCTGCCTCTGCTATGTGCATTTGAAATTTGACTGTGTCTAAGCCTATTGATGATGCAGAATCTATATATGAATGAGCCAAACCAAGGCTACCTTCATGAGCAAGACCAACTTCAGCTATAAGTTCTGTCATCAAAAATATTATTAAAGAGATATAAGATTACTATGCTTAAAATTAAGAATGTTTGCCACATCATAAATAAGCATAGCAGAATTTAAAAACCCTCTATATTCCTCTTTATTCATTTCTAAATATTCATCATGTCCTACACATAATATTATTAATTCTGGCTGGATTCTTTCATGTCTAAGGTTCCTTAATCTCTTAGCACCTTGTATCTCAATTGATTTATTTTCATTAATAAGTGGATCATTCCAGTAAACTTCAATTCCATATTTTTGAAGCTGATCTATGAGTTCTAAACTTTTTGAATTGCGTAAATCATTGCAATTTGCTTTAAAAGTTATTCCATATATAAAAGCTCTATAGTTTTGCTGTCCTTTATTTAATTTGAAAAGTTCAAGAACTGCTTGTTTTGCAATCCATCTCGCAAAACCATCATTTATCCTTCTTCCTGCTAGAACAACTTCAGGGTGATAACCAAGTTGTTCGGCTTTATATGTTAAGTAATATGGATCTACACTTATACAATGTCCCCCTACTAAACCAGGATAAATACTCATAAAATTCCATTTTGTTGAGGCTGCTTCAATTACCTCATTAGTACTTATATTCATTTTTGAAAATATATGGACACATTCATTAATTAGAGCAATATTTAAATCTCTTTGGGTGTTCTCAAGTACTTTTGCTGCCTCAGCTACCTCAATGGAAGTTGTTTGATGTGTTTTACACCCTATACATTTTTCATAAAGCCAATTTACCCAAGTTAATGTTTTTTTATTGTTAGCTGATACTATTTTAACTATTTCATTTATAGCTTTGGAATTTCTGCCAGGTGATAATCTTTCTGGGCTGTAGCCAAATTCAATAGAAATTTTATCTTGAATATCATTTGGAATAGTAGACAGTAAAATTTTTGCAAAAATATCATTAGTAGCCCCAGGGAATAAAGTCGATTCAACAATAATTAAAAATTCTAAAATAGAGCTTTCTTTGCTATTTAAAAAGGTTCTCTTAATACTCTCACCAATTTCTACTGCTGCACCTTTAAGAGATTTTAGATTTGGCCTTTTACTATTATCTATAGGTGTTGGGACAGTTACAATATAAACTTCTGAATTATCAAGATCATATTTATGTGAAGAAAAAATTATTTTCGAATTAGTTTTTTCGTCTATATTATGTTCATTATTTCTGTCAATGCAATTTTTTAATTCCTCCACTCTTGAATTGTCGCAATCAAATCCAACTAATTCAAATGATATATTATCAGCAAGCTTTAATAGTATAGGCAAGCCGATATAACCTACTCCAAGAACAGATATTTTTTTTGTTTGTTGAATACTCATTCAATCATAATACATGATAGTCAACACTTACTACTGGATTTTAGATGATTTCTAAAAAATCTTTAGGTAAATTTATTTTTGAATTAATTAAAAATCTAATGTAATCGTAATCATCTTGAGTATCAATATTGGGATACATTTTCGTAGGATAACCAATTGAATTAGGAGGAATTACAGAATCACATTCCAAAATTTTTCTTACATTTAGACAATAAAATCCACCCGTTAATCTATAAACACTTGGTAATAGCTGTCGCGGAATTTCTGAATTGTACGAATTATCTTTAATAAATGGGCTAAGAATATTTTCATTACTTAATTTTTGAAGCTTATACGGGTTGGGTTCTTCCAGTAAAGCCACTGAAATTACACATTTTTTTTGTTTGATACATATTTTAAGTGCTTCATTAATCTCAAGTGTTGATCTTACTGGAGAAGTTGGTTGCAAAAGTAAAATTGTTTCAACTTCAGGTATTGATTTTATAATATCTTTCAGAACTTCAATAGTTTTAATTTTATCACCACTTAAACTTGTAGGTCTTAATCCAAGACAATTACATCCAGCTTTTTTTGCTATAGTACAATATTCTTCCGAATCAGAGGAAATAAGAATATCTTCTATTGCATTTACTTTTTTTGCTTGAAGAACTGCAATTTCCAAAAGTGTCTTATTATTTAATCTTAAAATATTTTTGTGCCTTATTCCTTTTGATCCACTTCTTGCCGGAATGATTGCAATAATTTTTTTTGCCACGTTTTTTTCTACTATAACATTTTATTTGTGTGAATTAATTATATTTAAAAATCATCCCAAGTCCAATTAGGTTTTTATGCAAATATTGACAAATAACCTCAAAATTAATTATTCTTAAGGATAATTAAAATTATTATTTTTCTTTGAACTTTGGTCTGAGTCATGATTCCAGTAAGATCTGGCTCAAATAGTGCTCCTAAAAAACATACTACCTTTTTACGATTCTTATCAATAAGAGCTTTTCATTATTTTAAAAGATTTAGCAACTTTAGAATTAATTTCTTTTGGGCCTTAGAAGGTTGTAAATATTAAACTACTTACTTATACCTTATGGACTATTTATAGTATTTGTCTACCTTAAAAGTAAAGATATGACTTAAATATATTTCAAAGTGTTTACCGTAGCTCTATGTTCTCTCTAATTAAAATTATACTATAAGATTGCTGTCTTAATTATATATGAATATCTAAATACCTAAAAAATTCTTCGCTCAGCTATTTTTAAAACACTATCATAAAGCATCTAATTGTTTTATTGGCAAGCCTTTTGGCTATTTAATGGCATTCAGTTGGTCAGTGGTTTGAGTCCGCTAGACTCTATCAAGATTATATTTTGATGCCAATTAGTTTGAAAGCTTATCCATTAATAATGAATAATTCCGGTTCTCCGCGAGCCGAAAATTATAAATAGTTTGTTTGCTGTATATACTTAATATCAAGTATAACGTAAGCAATGCTAAAGCCAGTTTGGGAAGAGAAATCACAAGAGGCTTTGAAGCGTCGACTTATACATTTTTATCGTAATTTAAGATACGGTTTATACCATCCACAAGAATGCATTAATGCATCATTTAGTGCTTCTAAAGAATTCTCTAATGCCATTATGATTACTGAATTCATACATAAAGATATCACGCAACTTTATAGTGAAGAATTTAAGAAACTTTCGAAAAATGGATCAATAGATGAAGTTCTGAAGATAGGAGATGCCAAGCCTAAAAATTTAGATCCAAAGCAAGGCTATTGTGCTTATGGGAGGTTTGAAAATTATTTTAGTGTTTATAAGTTAAGACATATTCAAATAAAGGGAGAATATCCTCTTGCATATATTGACAATAAAGTAATAGGGGATTGTGCATATCAAAATTATTCAAATGATAGATTATTTAAACAAATTTATTTTAACGAGCTTGAAAAAAGAAGACATCTAAATATTATTAAAGATCGAGAGATAAAAAAAATTGATAGGGCTTTATTATTAACATCAAAATGGAACCATTTTTCACATTTCATTTCAGAACATATCTATAAAATTAGATATTTAAAAAAATCTATTTCTCAAGAAGAATTCAAAAAAATTAAATTTATAGTAGAAAAGAATTTCCCACAATGGAAAATAGATTTACTAAAGGCTTTAGATATTGATATAGATAAATTGATTCTCTGGGATAACAAATATCAATATAATATAGAGAACTTTTATTTAACAACTTATCCAGAGCCAAATTATGATAATTTAATTTGGCTGAAAAAATCATTACAAAAATTCCTAAATATAAATGAAGAGAATATAAGCAAAAAAATATATTTATCAAGAAATAGATTGCGGACTAAATCAAGAACAATAGTTAATGAAAAAGAACTTATTATTTATTTAAGGAAAAATAATTTTGATGTTTTATATCCTGAGTGCATGAGTTTTTATGAACAAGTAAAAGTTTTTTCTAAAGCTTCAATAATTATTGGTTCACATGGAGCGGCACATGTTAACTCTTTGTTTGCAAATAATAGTAAAATAGTTGAATTCCAAGGAGATTATACAAGAATAGCACTCGCATTTTATGCCACTGCAAAAGTTCTTGATCATAGCTGGGATTTATTGATTTGTGAAGAAAATCCTCAAAATAGGTCTATTAAAGTAAATATACAAAAATTAGATATTTTATTAAAAAAATTACAAAATTAATTTAATTTTTATTTATATAATATAATATTAAATACATTGATAAGGTTTTATATGAAAAATTATAAATGTAGCATTTGTCATTCAGAAAGCAGAGAAATAGGTGAAAAAGACAACTTTCAAATAATAAGATGCAGTGTTTGTAAATTAGAAGAGGTTTATAACAAACCAAGAGGAATAGAATTATCAGATTTATATGCAAATAGACAAGTTAGAATTTGGAAAGACTTTAACTTTAAAAGATATTTTAAAGACTTTAAAGAAACTAACAATAATCCCAAAAGAGATGAATTTAGATTTTTAGTAAATAATACAAAAATAAGAACGAAAAAAAACAAATTAAAAATACTTGAGATAGGATGTGGTAAAGGTCCTCTGATTGATTGGGCAAATCACAATGGACATTATGCTATTGGAGTGGAAAGCAGTGAAGTAATATGTGATTTTTTAAGAAAAAAGTCTTCTTTAGATATTAGATTTATCAAGGATAATGATTACTCCCATCTTACAGAAGATTCCTTCGATTTAATTTATCTAGAACACTCTCTTGAACATCATTCAAATTTAAAATTTACCTTAAAAAGCCTAAGACAAAAACTTTCTAGTAAAGGCTTAATTCATGTAATAGTTCCTAATCATGGTTCTAAAATAGCAAGAAAGAAGAAACTTAAATGGCTTAATTATTCACCTCCGCATCATCTCTATTTTTTTAATAAAGAAAATCTATCCAATGCTTTTCAATTAAATAATTATTTAATCTTAGATATTAGAGAAACATTGCGTTTTGATAGTGGAGTTTGGAATTTTTACTCATTAGATAGATATATTAATTTTGTAATACGATTAATTAATAAATTTTTTAATTTAGGTATTAGACAAATGAAGTATAAAAATAAATATCCAAGGTCGATTTTTGATTTCATAAGATTACTACCCTATTTTGTATATCAGAAAAAAGTCGACGAAGAACTATTAATAACCGCTTATAAAAACAATGAATTTACTTAGAGAAATATATTTAATTAGGAGAATTCTAATAGAATATCCTGAAGAATTTATTTTAAGCGATACTTATAATATTTCAAAACATTTAGTACAAGAGGGAAAAAGAACAGATGAATTAGCATTAAAAAAATTACTAATATTCGGGTTTTATTTTTTTATAAATATAGTCAAATCATTTTATTTATGCTTTTTCGATAATATTATTCCGGATAATAATAACATTGGTATTTACAATAAATCTTCTGAAACGGAATTAAACTTATTTTTTGGTACTTTTAACCAATATAAAGCACTTAAAAAGATTATTCAAAATGTAGAAAAAAAAGTAAATATCTATGTCACACAAGAAAGTCATCTGAAATTTATTGAAGAATCAAAAAATATTAATAGAAAAGTTATTATTTCAAATAAAAGAAGCTACTTTATTATGTTAATATTTTTAATAATAAGATTTAAATATATATTTAAGATATTTATACAAAATGATTCATCAAAATTTAAATTTTTAATCTCTTCAAACAATAAGATTTATTTAATATTATCTAGTTTTATCAATGAATTCAAGACTAGCAAAAATAAGCTTATATTGCTTAGTAATTGCTATAATAGAACCAATATTTGTCTAATACTTGTTTGTAGATTATTCAATATAAAAACTGTTTATTTAGAACATGGAGCCATTACTGACAAATTTCCACCATTAATTTGTGATTATAATTTCCTTGATGGTCAATACTCCTATGAAAAATATATAAAGATTGAGAATGACCATAATATAAATATACCTTTTAAAAGGTTTATTTTCTTGTTAGGAAAAATTACATTTGCGAAAGATAATTGTTTGTCAGGTTCAGTCATAAAATCGAACTGTATTGGTTTCTGTATTGGTTTAAGAGATGAAATATCAAAAATTATTATGGACTGCGATTTATGCTTGAAATATGGTTTCTCAATCTCAATAAGGTTGCACCCAAGAGAGTCAAAAGAAAGAAAAAAAATATTTACCCGTTATACAGATTCAAGAAAGTATATAAAATTACATTTGGCTCTAGAAAAAGATATTAGTAGTTTCTTTGATGAAATCTTTTGTTGTCTTGCATGTTCATCTAGCATTCAGCTTGAGTCAGCTATCGCAGGAATACCAAATTTATATCGTCTCTGGTCATGGCAAGGATTAGAGGATAGATTTGAGTATGTTAAGAATGGTTTGAGTATACAAACTATTAATGAAAAAGATTTAATAGAAAAATTAAATCTTGCTAAAAAAGGTAGATTAATTGTTAAGGATGAACTTATAAAATACTATTCTCAAAGTTTTGGAGAAAATAATTTTGGGAATGAACACGAATCGATAATTACTAACTTAAAAAAAATAATAAAAGGGGAAACACCAACAAGTCTAATTGGATATAAAAGTTTTTTCTTAAAAAAGGATAGCCAATTTAATTAATTGAAAATTAAAATTTCATTTGATTTTAAATCTAAACTCAAAGCTTATTCTCGTATCTTTACTAAGATTTTTACCTCCACCATGAATGCAGTAAGGTGAAAATAACATTACTTGACCATAATTAACTTTTGGTCTTGTTAATTTTAAAGGAGTTAAATCCTTTTTAGATATCATTGCTGCAACTGAAAATTTGAGGCCATCAACCAATGGATTAAGTTCTGTTCTCTCAGTCTCTGATTCTAGCCATTTGTGGCTTTTAGGTATTATTGGTAATGAACTATTTTGATTGACTCCTAGTATTGGCATAAAACAATTGATTCCATTTCTTAAGCTTTCAATATATATATCTTTATGAGGAGGATTAAAATCATTAGCAAAAGGTCTAACGATTCTTATTAGAAGGGATGGTTCTTTTGTAATACAAAATAATTTAACTTTCTTTTTGAGTATTTTGGATGCCCAATCTTCAAAAAAATCAACTGATAAAGGTAATCTTGAGAAAGGGATTCCCAAATAAATATCTTTCATTTTTTTATGAAAAATTTCATCATTCATATTTATAAAAAAGTCATTTAAGTTTTCTTTATTTATGTGATCTTCAAACTTCTCAGATAAAAACTTGAATAAGGCAGTTATAATTTTCTCTATTGTCATTATATTTAAAAAGTCACAAACGAGAAAACCGTTATTATTTGCACTTAACCCTTCTAATAAATTTAAATCTTGTGATAACAAAGATTTAGGTGGAGAATCAAATGTTAAGTTTCCGGATAAAGTTCTTACTATCTCATTATCATCTATGTAGTAATTATAACTTGCAGGGCATTCTTTTAGCATTGTGAACTATTCCTTAATTTTTATTTTAGAATAATAAAATAATTATAACTTGTTTTATGAAATATTACTTAAAAAAAGCAATAATATTTACTATTTTATTTTTAGAGCTAAGCAAAAAATTCTACCTGTTTTATTTTAGCTTACCTTCTTTGTAAGCTGTTCAATGATACGTTTATTTGTAAATTTTGTCTCAAAATAATGAAATTTGGATTCCATTAATTTTCTAATTAATCTTAAATGAAAAGGTAATGCCATAGATTCAAGCCCACAAGTTTTAATAATTTTAAAATTATCAGGTAGACAATCTTTCAATGATTGGAAAGAAAAATGTTGGTAATGTTTTTTTTGCAAGGTTTTGTTTTTATGAGGTACTGTTATAATTAGTGATCCATTTATCTTTATTAATGAAGCAGTTTTATTTAAGAATTTTTCAAGTATATTAGTTGGTATATGTTCTATAACCTCTATTAAAGAAACTGTATCTTCTTGGAGTTCGTTTAATGAATCATAGTCAATTATATTAAGAGTTTTAAAATTTATATTTTTATTCCTTTGAAAATCTCTCCCCATTTAATTGCATCTTCATCATAATCTAACCCTAGATATTTATTTTTTTAAATGGTTAGTAGATAAATAATTAATAAGGGCACCATCCCCACAGCCTAAATCAATATGAAGACCATTTTCAGGACAATATTTATTTAGATAATTTTCAACAATACTGCTTGCATCAAGCCAGCTCCTTGCATTTCCCCAAACCCTAGTTGGGTAGAAATCACCCTTCTCATCTCTACTTAGTATATAGTGATATGGATAATCATATGCTTGGCTTTGTATAAGTTGTTGATTTTGCATATACCAATATTCTTTTATAAGTTAATCATATCATCAGATCTAACCTAAGAAATTAGTTTTTTTATATTTATTTTTGAATAGAGCAGCATTTAATTTTATAATAATAATTTTTATAAATAGTTTCTCAATTGCATGTCAATCTTATACTTTCTAGGAAATATAATTATGTAATTATCAAAAAATATTTTATAATATGAGTCACTATATTCTAGGTTTGTCTTGCTACTATCATGATAGTGCAGCTACACTTTTAAAAGATGGCGAAATTGTTGCTGCAGCTCAAGAAGAGAGATTTTCTCGTAAAAAACACGACTCTAGCTTTCCGAAAAACGCTATTGAATATTGCTTGAGATCGCAAGGAATAAATCTAAATAATGTCAATGAAGTTGTCTACTATGAAAAACCACTATTAACTTTTGAGCGTCTTCTTGAGACTTATTTAGCAGTAGCTCCTAGAGGTTCAAGATCATTCATTGCTGCTATGCAAGTTTGGTTAAAAGAAAAATTATTTTTAAAAGCAGAACTTAGGAAGCAATTAAAATTCTTACAAAAAGAACTTTGTTCCAATACCGAACCTAAAGTTCCAGAATTTTTATTCTCTGAACATCACCTTTCACATGCTGCTGCAGCCTTTTATCCAAGTCCTTTTGAAGAATCTGTCGTTTTATGCATGGATGGAGTTGGGGAGTGGGCTACAACCTCTGCCTGGATTGGGAAAAGGAATAAAATTGAACCTCTTTGGGAAATTAGTTTTCCACATTCTTTAGGTCTTCTTTACTCAGCATTTACTTTTTATTGCGG
>MDTG01184434.1_pt1 | contig 13181 bp, 3 predicted proteins | sample 811421 | NCBI WGS metagenome assembly MDTG01 (sample SAMN05326645, study PRJNA326480) | marine metagenome | isolation source: seawater | place: Pacific Ocean: South East | collected 2011
AATACCTTGTATTTTTGCAAACTTTTTATAAGTATTCTCATTAAATAGATCATTACCCATTCTATTGATAAGCTTGAACTCACCATCTTTTTTAATAGCAGTTCTCATCTCTTGATACAATATCTTACCATCAGGAGATATATTACCAGCTTCATCAAATAAGACAGGCTTACCGTTTTTATCTGCAAATACTAAAACTACAAGTTGATCAGCTGGAATAAAATCTTTATTTACTACACCTTTATTTTCAGCATATTTACCACTCTTAAACCATCTTTGATCAAATTGATATATACTATCTTGAGGAAGTTTGCTTAATAAAGTAGGAACCGCCTTAAGTTCTTTACCTTGATAAGATACTTGTATTCCTGTAGAATCTTGAGCAGCTTCTATTTTCTTTAAAGCTTCAAATACAAATACAGTATCTTGATTTTCTTTGGGTAGAAGTTGATTTTGTTCTACATAAGCTTTCCATTTTGCATCACCAACATAAAATTGATTAGGCATTGTAGAAAAAGGGTTTAGTATAGATCTAAACTTAAACGGTTCTATTTTAGATTTGTCATCAGTTTCTGGTATAACATTTACATTAAGTTTAGTTTCATAGATAGATTCCTTTATTATACTAGGACTCTCCATAAAAGTAAAATAATCAAGAGTATTTTTTAAACCACCAGACTCATTAGAAAATCTTTTATGCAAAGCCAACAACTTTGAAGGATCAAAAGTTACATCCGTTGCAAAGTTTGGTATCTTGGTAGAAGCTGTATACATTAGTAAAGGTGCAGCCTGTAAAAATTTTACAGCTGTAGATGTATCAGCTACCTTTTGAATTTCATTAAATAGACTTGTCAAATATGCATCTACATCTAATTCTTTTTTAGACAATGCTTTCTCCATGTCACTATAGATATCTCCATAAAGACCTTTAATCTGAGCGGGTTTGAGTGAGCAAATTATTTTCATATTAACATTCTAAATTATCTTTATCACTTATAAATCTAGGTCCAGATGTATCTGGAGCTTCATCTGTTGTCAATTTTAAACTAGCTGTTTCAATCTCTTGAGATGAAGAACCACCTTCAGGAATTTTACCTTCTTGTTTTAATATTGTAAATTCTTCAGTTCCAAAGTAGTTATCTAATAACTCATCATTTGTGAGTGTCATCTGCATATTCTTTCCTTGTGGTTTTATCACGACTCCGTTTTTTGTAAGTTTCTTAATTACTACAGGCTCATACTGTTGTACAAATATACTTCCTTTATTCTTACCTTTCTGAGAAAGAATTGCCTTTTTAGCATAGAATACATCACCAACTTTATACTCACTTTGTGTAGTATCTTCATCTTGTAAAGACTCTTTACGTTTTTCTACTAAATCAGCAAGTTCGTTAAGCTGTGGATTTGATAATTTATTATTTTGATGAGCTACAGCAATCTTCATTGCTATCAAATCAATATTATCTATAGTAGCTTTTTCTATTTCTGCTTTAAAAGTATCAAAGTTTTTCTTTTGAAGCTCACTGCCTGTAAGAGTAGGTCCTTTTTCACCAGGCTTAATCTCTCTTACAGGTGGAATAAGTTTATCAATTTCAGTTATAAAGTCATCTTTATTAAGTTTTATTAAAAACTGAGAACCATCTGCAAGTAGATCTGTAGATGAAGGTTTTGTCGCAGTTAAGACTTTGCCTTTTGCACCAGTATTATCAATAGTTACTTCAATAGGTAGTAAGGCTATATTAGCATCTACACCAATCATTCTTTTTAATAAGTTAGCATAAGCTGTTTGCTGATATCCGTAGTTCTTTAATTTAGAATACTTATTACCTTCTTTAAAGAATCCATCCCATTTACTATTCTTTCCTGTTTTAATATCTACAATAGTGAGGTTACCATTACGGTCAGCTACTAACAAGTCAATCTCTCCAGCTATTTTTAAATCTTCATCATATACTATCAGACCTGTACTTGCTATAAACAATTCACCATCATCAACTCTTTCTTTAATCTTGGTTAGTATACCATCCTCTCCATATAGACTATCATAAGCTTCTTGTGTAATAACAGTACTATCAAACTCAGGTACTTGCCCTGTTTCAAATAAAGCCTTAAGAGAATTATCAATATAGTTACCGACTTCTCTAGAACTTTCATAAGTAGTTTCTTGAACTATTGATTGTACAGTATCTAATAAACTTTTTTCTTCTGCTTTTTTATACAAAAACTTATCTCCAGATTTAACTGCCAGCCCTCTTTTTACTAAACTTTCCCACACTCTTTTAGCTGATACTGAAGTATTTATACCAGAAGATAATGTATAACCAAGATTAGACATATATTTTGCAACTTCTACATAGGCTTCTATTCCTAAACCTTTACCTCTAAAATTTTTATCTATTACTACACCACCAATAAAAGCTTCCCCTGTACCTTTAGGTATAACACCATCTTTAAAATAAACTCCAAAACTTACAGATACATCTCCTATAACTTTACCACCTACTTCTATGTTAAATATTGCAGTGTCTGGACCTATATTTACATCTATTTCAGGTTTTCCAAGAGTTACTTTACTGTCTACTTTAGCATCTAAAATAGCTATTTGCTCTTTAAGTTCTTTTATTCTTTCTTCACTTTTTCCTTCAACTAGTTTTTCTTCTTGTGCCAACGTATCTTTTAAAACAGCCAGCTTTTTTTCTATAATATCTGTATTAGTAGTTTTTTCTTTAGATAGTTTTGTTAATCTAGACTTTAGCTCTTTAAAAGTATACTTTTCAAAACCTGATAACTGTTTAGTCATCAAGTCATCTATAAATGCATTTATGTTATCTTCATTTAAAGGTTTACCTTCTAATGTCTTTTTGTAACTTGTTTCTATCTTCTTAGCGTCTCTGTAAGAATAAGCGGGAAGTAATTCTGATATCACTGTTGTAACCCTTCTAAAGCCACTTTCTCCATTTATAGTATAATCTTCGGGGCCAACTTTATACTCAGGTTGTTTAGACTTAAGTTCTTCAATCTTTTTAACCGCAGCTGACTGTTGAGCATTCCACCCAGATCTTACCCTGCCTCTTATAACACCCTCTAAATTCTTAGCTTGAATTCTTAAATACTTAAGCTCTTCTAGTTCTGAAGCAGTTGCTGCTTTAGAAAACTCTTGACCTTCTAAATACTCTATTTGTCTATTTACTTGATTCAGAAGAGATCTTAATTCAGGAGACTCTTTGCCTCTAGTATCTATTTCTTTTCCGTTAAATATAAATTTAAAATCTTTTTTTACAGCCTTTTCTCTACTCTCTCTCTTTTCTTGAATTTCTTTATTATACTCATCTATGATTTCTTTAACTTCTATGCTACCTTCTTTAATATATTTATCAAGTGCATTTGATTTTTCTTCAGTAGTTAAATTAATATAGTCTTCTTCACTGATTGTATTTTGAAATGATTCATCAATTCTTTTTTGAAGAGCTACGGGTAAGTCACTATAATTATCTTCAATAGAATAAATCTTTTTAGAAATAGGTCCACCTTCTTCAGTCTCAATTTTTTTATCAGCTAAGTAATCTTTTTCAAGCTGTTCTACAGCAGCATCATATTCTTTTTGTAAAGCTTCTAAAAGACTGGCTTTAGGTTTCATTTGCATTCTGTAGACAGTAGCTTTATTAAATGATAAATCCTCTTCTACATTAACTTCATTTCCAACACCATCTGTAAATCTTAATACACCACTACCATCCTTATAATATATTACAGAACCATCCTTACCTTCTATCTCTACTTCTGCATAAGCGCCCAAAGGAATTTCTTCATTTAATCTAGTAAGAGTTATCTTACCATCAATTAATTCAACAGCATCCTCTTGATCAACTCTTGTTTCTTCTTTTGGTAATTCGTTAGCTCTTTTATTAAACTCATCTGAGAGAGCATCTAATTGTTGCTGATACTTCTCATCTACATATGTTGTTGTAGTTGAAAAAGTTTCTTTTTGTAATTGGTCTGCCAAAGCAAAAGTTTGATTATAAATAGTATTATACTCTTGAGTATCCCTTTTATAAACTAATTTTCTTTTATGATCAAATATTTCTGAAGGAGGAGTTTTATCTTTAACCCACTGTGCAAAATCTTCTTTACTAACATATAACCCTTGATTTGCTAAAAGATTTAAAAGAGCATTATCTTCTATTCTTTTAATTTCATCTTTTACTATTTTTTCATAGTACTCCTCTTTATTTTTATACATTCTTTTCATGAACGCCTGGTTTCTAGAAACCATATCCATGAATCCTTCTGGATCACTAAATACATCTATGGCTTTAGCCATTTTTTTATTTTCTTGACCCAGTTTATAAAAATCTAAAAGTTTATTTGCAGCATCTTCAACTTGACTATTTAAAAGAGTACTATTTGTAGAGGTAGCTAAAAGTTTTATATAAGCATCATGTGCATCTTTTATTTCTTTAATAACAGCCTGTTGATCTGCCTCATTACTTATTAGTTGCTGAACTCTTTCTTCTACTTGTTTTTCAGTAGGTGGTTTTTTTAATTCATCTGCTAACTGCTCTTTTGCTTGTTTAGTTTTAGCTTCAACATCATAGTAATTCATGAATCTACTATAAGCAGTTTGAAAGGTTTTTAATGCTTCAATTTGTTTTTGATTAGCCTCTACTTTTTTAGAATCCGTTTTAGGTTTTTGATTTTCTATATCTATTTCATTCTCAAGAGTTTCAATCTGACCATCAATTGTTTCAGGTCTAAAAAGAACTCTTGCTGCACCATAATCAACGTCTGCTACATTTGAACCTTTTAAATAAGTATCTTGTATAGATCTCATTCTTTTGGCGGTATCCTTAAAAGCTTCATCAAAATAAACATAGTTTTTTTGTGCTTCTCTCCAAGCGTTATGCAATGATACCTTTTCTATCATTTGTTGGCTAGTTAATCCAGAGTTTTTTAGAACATCTAGATTTACTGGTTGCGGATATAACTCCTGAATTTGCGCATGTTTATTTTTAATAGTAGTTAGCTTAGAGGTCATTTTAGATATTCTTGACCTAACTTCATTAGGATCAGATATACCTGTTTTTTTAGTTGCATCAAGAAGCTCTTTATCTGTCATTTCTAAAAAGCTTTCAAACTTTTGAATCATTACATCTGAAACACCTCTTGATTCAAATACATCTATTGCAGAGACTAAGAAATCTAAATCAGAATCCTTACTTTGTTTAACATCTGCTTTACCTTTAATATCATTGATAATATCTTGATTAGCTAAGTTAAAATATCTATTATTTAAAAAATCATTAATATCAGAATTAGCTCTTAAAATATTTACTAAGTTTTTAGATGTACTAGCTTTACTCTTTTTCCACTTTTCATAACCCGCCTTATCGTATATTCTATTAAACTGTACATTTAAAAATCCTGCAGCTGAATTCATTGGAGCGCTAAACACCCCCATTAAAAATCCAGAAGCAAATGTTTTAAGACCTTGTTTACTAGTAAACTCATGTTTAAGTTCATTAATATAATCTTGGGTTGGGGCATTCCAGATACCAAACTTACCAGTTTGGTCCTCTAAAGTCATTTTATTTAGTGCTCGTGTAAACGTTGCTCTTGAAAGTGCTACACTATTGAATGCTTCTTTATAATGTTTTTCTACAGTTCTTGCTATACTCTCTTGAAAGTTTTCTTGCAAACCTTCTGATATATTTCTTTTAAAATATCCTACAGTTTTTAAAGCAGTTTCTGCACCAGGATTTCTATACCATGCCTTTGCTAAGTTTTTAAAGTTGTTTGCTTGAAATTCAATTTGTCTTTTGGCATTGTTAAATACAACTTTACCATAAGTACCAAATTGAGAATCTCCTATCTTTGCTAGATCTCTGCTTGAACCTTTAAAAAATCCTAGTGTACCTTGTCTACCAGCTAAGTTACCAAATGTAATTTTATTAGTTAAATATATTACAAGTTGGTTATCCATAAAGACTTCCATACTACCTTTTTTAGCTAGTTGGTTCATAGCCTCAAGTGCACTTTTTTCAGGATACTTTCCATTTTTAGCAACATACTTACTATATTCATGATCCCTCAAATGATTCTCAACCATACCAGCTTCTATCCTACTTTCAGAAGTTGTCAAATTTAAAAACTGTAAATCTCTATAAAAAGATCCTCCAGTCTGCGAAAGAATAGCAAGATTATCTATATTCTCTCCAGCTCTCATTCTTTTATAAAGATTTCTTCCTGTGTTAACTGTGTTTTCTAAAGGGTTAAGTCTATTAAGAGCAAACCTAGCATTATTCCAAATTTTTCTAGAAGCACTTACAGTTTTTGAAGCTCCTTCTAAAATATCTGCTGTTTTATTTGTAGCATCACCAAAAGTTTTAATTGCTTTACCAGCCCGACCAAAGTTTTGTATAAATCTTGATACTCCAAACCCTCCTCCTTTTGGACCTTTACCCAACATTCTAAATAGAAGATATTGTTCTGCTAATATTTCAGCTAATATACCTGCGGTATAACCAAAATTCATCATGGTGTCATTAAAGAAAGCTCCAAAACCACCGCTAGTATCAGCACCAATAGCCATAGCTCTTTCCCACTCTCTAGATACACCAAGATCAGGTGTAGAAAAATCTCCCTGTAAAGCTCTATACATTCCTTTAGGTGATTCAACAAATGCCATTTTAACTAAAGGCCACATACCTTCAGATAGAGATCTTTGAGATCTTTCAAACCAAGTTGTGTTAGCATTAAAATTAGCATCATTATTTCTCCAAGGATGAAATCCTATGTTTTCCATATCTTCCTCACCAAAGGCTGCATATCTTTCATAGAATGCATTAGAGTCTGGGCCATTATCAAAAACTTGATATCCAGCAAACTGATCTCTTCCTCTTGCTTTTTGACTATTAGTTGAAAGAAGATCTTTAAGAGCTAGAATTTCTTTTTGAGGATCATATTCATTTGGATCTACTCCATCATAAGGAGAACCTATAACTTGTCTTCTTATATTAGCAGCGGGAGATGTTACAGGGTTAAATTGTGGAAATTCAATTGGATCTATTTCAGCTTCATTACCTTTAAAAGGCATGTAGTTTTGAGGCAAACTACTGGGCACATCTGTATTTCCCATTAAAGGTCCCAAAGGTTCATTAGGATCTACATTAAAGTTTTCAATCTCTTCAGCCATCTGTATTATTTTTGTTTGCTATAAATTGAATTATATTCCTCAATGTTAAGTTGATTTTGCGGTATTAAGGTTGTATATATTGTATTATTATATTGACCAATTGCTGGAGTTAAACCAAAACCATCATCTGTTATAAGAGCATTATCTGTACTTTTATATATCTCATACTTACCTGTAAGTTTATTAAAAAACGGTTGTTCATAATTTATTTCATAACCATCTGTTAAATCATTTTTATCAACTGTCACTTTAAACCTTGGATCTGCTGCTGTCCATTCATAGGGTCTACCCATTACATCTACCCAATTTTTTATAACATCATGAGTCCTTCCTGCAGTTACAGGATTTTGCATGTCTTCTAAAGGCATTGACCAAGTAATTCCATTGATAGCAATATCACCACCCTCATCAAAGTCTACAATACCAATAGCTTTAGCCACTTCATCTGCATCACCTGATTTCGCAGCATACTCCTTTACCCAATTCATATTTGGTTTAATTGTAATTGAACCTTTACCTAAATCACCAGCAAACATGTTATTAAATTGTATACTAGATCCTCTAAGCTCTTCATTTTTTGATGATCTTAAGTCTGTAAAAAACTGTTGAGTCAATGTAGCTAAAGCTTTCTTTCTCTTTCTTTTCTGTTCTTTGTTTAGATTATTATAATCATTTAAACCAATCTTGCCATTACCTTTTATAGAAACTGCATTGCCAATATTTAATGGATCTGCAAAAATATCTTGTTTTGCATATAAAGAATTTTGATAACCAGGAGTTCCTTTAGCACCAGGGAATAATTCATATCTAGTTGCAGTTAGTGCACCTATACTACCATAAGCACTGCCTCCTGCAAAAGGAATTGGTACATTACCTACTACATATTTATTTGTACTTAACTCATCTATTTTATCATCTAATTTTTCAAACCAACTTCTATTATCACCAAAAGCCCAATTAAGAAATCTTTCTCCAGGACCGCCCTCCATAAATCCAGGAAACATCATTGCACCAGGACTGCTCTTTAGAATTATATCCATATCTTTGAAACTCTGACCTATATATCTACCTTGATCATCAAAAACTTTTAAGGGTTTACCATTTCTTATTATATAACCAGCCTCTGCCATTCCTGCCATAACTTGAGCTTCATCTTGTCTAACACCTTTACTGTCAAATGCATACTGAGCACCAAAAAACCCTTGTGCTAAAGCAGCATCTGTAATTGCAGATGCTAAGTTTTTTTGAGCTGTTGCAGCTGATTCATTCTCTGTGTTAAATTTCTCAATAGCCCAAAAGTTAGTAGACATTTCTCTATTTTTTCCATCACTAATTACATCTCTATTATCTTGTACTAATGCTTTAAGTCTTCCCATACTAAGAGCAAAACTTTGTTTTTCTCCAGGAGACAAGGAGCCACTAATTATATTGTTTGTAGTAAGTGATTTTGCAAAAGCTTCTATTGTTTGACCACCCAAGGCTTGCTTAACTTTCTGTTCATCAAGTGTACCATTCTTAATTTCACTTTGTATAACTTCTAAAATTTCTTTGCCCTTTCCTATTGCCTTATCTGCCTGTCCTGTAATTATAGTTTCAATAAACTCTTGAACTTTATAACTACCAGGATCTGGCACGCCCCCTTCATCTTGAATTACTGATTTTGCATATGCATCATCACTCAATACCAAACTAGGAACACCAGTTTCTGGGTCATAATTTACCTCATAAGCTCCGCTATCTAACTTACCTTGAATATCTTTAAGAGCTATATCTCTATTATACTTTATAGTAGCTGCTGCTTTATCTGCTTCAATTTTTGCGGCCTGTCTTCTATCATAGTAACCTTGCTCAACTTCTAGATATTTATACTCATCCTTTTCAATATCTACCTTCTGAGTTAACTTAGCATAGTTTGCAGCAGCTTCATTAAGATCCGCACCCATTAAACTGTTAGCCATTCCAGAGTCAACTCTTCTTCTCAAAGTTGCAACATCTCCATAAGGATTTATAAATCCACCTGTAGTAGTTAAAGTAGAGTTATCATCAGGTGTACTAAAACCAGCTTTAGACATTTGTAAACTTTTATCTACTATGCTTTTATTGTATTTAAACTGTTCAATAGAAGCTTTTATAGCAGGATCTTTAGTTTTAGCATACTTTTTTTCTAAAGTTTTTAATGCATTGCCATACACCATTGATTGATTTTCTAATTGCATCTGGCGACCTTTATTCCTTTGCTTAAGATATTGATACTTATCTTTTAGATAATCCATTTCAGCAGCCTCTCTATCTCCACCAAAATTAGCTGCATTTCCATATGCATAATTTTTTCTATCTACATAAGCTTGTGTTTTATAAACTTCTTGTACTCTTGGATCACCACCAAAAACAGATTCAAACATTCTAGCTAAAGGTTCTTGAACAGGTGTACCATTAGTAGTTGTTATTCTATATCTACCATCTGGACTCCAAGAAACATTTTCCATATCTATACCTAACTCTTTGGCATAGTCCATTGCAATCTTTCTAACATTTACATATGGTGTATAACTCTCAGAAGCTAAACCTGTACTTTGTAATTGATCTACTGGAGTTTCTTTAAATTCAGCAAGCTTATAATTTAATTTATCAATACCTGTTTGCCAATACTGATTATACTCTTCTTCTTTTGTAGAGGCTTGTAAACTTTTTGCACCTGCAATACTCCCTTTAATATTAGAAGTTGCAGCTATATCATATAATAAATTCTTGTCTTGATAAAACGGTTGAAAGACTTGTTTTGCTTGTTGTACATTTTTATCTAAAGACAAATCTAAACCAGCTACCCTATTTAAATTAAAATCAATTTCTTTTACAAGCTCTTGTTGTTTTTCTTGATTATCTTCATGACTAAGATCTGCATAGTAAAGTTTACCATAAAGCTTATTTAAAGCTTCATAATTTTTATCATAAGCATTCTGCTTTCCTTTTAAAGCTGCTGCTAAAAAAGTAAAATCAGATTGAAAAGGTTGTATCTGTGGTATATAACTTCTTACTCCTTGAGGATAACGTGCCATTATAAGTCTAAATTAATTATATAAAAATATTAAAAGTTTATATTATTGTTAAATATTAAAAGTTTATTTACTTAAATAAATCACCTACATGTATAGGTAAATACCCACCAAATTTTCCAACTGGTGTTGTATTTTTACTAGCATTAGGTCCATAAACACTCATTTCTAATTCTCTTTTTCTAGCCTCTGCATTTGCCTCACCAGGAAAATATTTATTTATCTGAGCTGATAGAGCAGCTCTGTCTGCCATAGTCATCTCATCTTTAGGTACAGGCTTTTTACCACCTACAAATTCAATATCAGAAGGATCTCTAAAATCTGCTGTATATTGTGAAGCTATTTCAGGATTTGCAAGCATCCAAGCTAACCTTTCTTTATCACTCAAAGCTGAATACTGAGCATTTTCTTTACCCATAATATATTGATTTCTGTTACTTGTGCGCTCATCCTCAATCTTTTTATTTAAAATATTTTGCTTACTCCATGTATTTGCAAAAGCATTCTCATAGATTTGATCCATTCTAGCTTTTGCAATATCACCTCTAAACTGGTTATCTATGTTACTTTTTCTAGTTGCAGCAGACTCTTTATTTATTTGTTGCATTAGACGACCTTGAGTTTGACTATCCATTGCAGCTGCATCTGCTAATGATGCTGGCTTTCTTGCCTCACTGATTTCTCTTGCTGCAGCTAAATCATCTTGAATATAAATTTCTTTATAAGGAACTTTAATTTGGGTCTTACCTGGAACTACAAGTTGTGCACTTGCAACACCTGGATCCATTCGTGCTGCTGCCATCATCATATTTGCATTCTTATCACTTATTACAGCAGGATTTTTTTTCTTTTTTCTTTCATTTAGAGAACCGTCTCTTTTTCCTTCTGCTATTAACTTTACACAAGGGCATTCTTCTTCTCCTTCAGGTAATGGAAATGTGTATGTTTCATTATTTGTAGGATCTACACACTCACATATTTCTTGATCTTGAGTTAATTCAAGAAATTCAGACTGTTGACTTCCCTCTACATCTTGAGCTTTAACTTCACAAGCTTTTAAGGTCTCTAAATGTTGTTTAAATAAAGCACTTCCTGGTACATAATTAGCAAACTCCAAAACTACTGCTGCAGGTTTTCCATAATGCACACTTCCCTCAGTTTGCATATTTCTACACAAGTCAGCTATTAAATTAGGATTAGAACCACCACCAACAGGAGCACGGTTTCTTTCATACTCTTTAACACCTTCTACTTCACCTGTTCGTATAGTACCTCGACCATATATACCATCCCCAATATCTATGTACCCTTCTGGAGCTTCTGTACCTTTATATTTTCGTATTTCTTTATCTTGCTGTTTTCTTAACTCCTCAGCAGTCATAGCTCTTTCACTCTTCTTCTTCTTTCCACCATCACCGTTTTGAGCTTTATATAGACCACCATCATTATATATAAACTTATCTAATTCAGCAGGTCCACCAAAAGCCATCATACCAGGTTGAGGAGCCATAGATGTTGGTTGAGCAATAGGTTGTCCGCTTGGCATTTGTGTTGGAGGAGCCATCATAGGTTGCTCTGCCATTTGCTGAGGCATCTCTTGAGGAGGCATCATTTCTTGCGGTGCTTGCTCTGGCATATCTGGTAAGAGATCTTGATCGCTAATGCCAGCTTGCTCCATGTAAGGTCTAGCCATTTCTGGTATACCTTGCGGAAAACCTTTCTTAGCTTCTTGAGCTAAAGCAAGAGCTCCTAACTTTACGATCATATTTTTAATCATAATTTCAGCAGTATTTTTACTTAACTCATCTGCATTTGGATCTAATAAAATTGCTTTATATTTACTAATGTCATAAGGCTTTGCAAGTTCTGCAGGAGTATATCCACCTTTCTTTTTCTTTTTACCAAACATTTTTAAAATAACAGGATCTGTTATTTTCATTGCTTTAGTATCACTAAATATAAAAGTATCATCTGGAAGATTTAAAGGCACACCGCCACTAGAATGTCTTGGGCCTTTTATAATCATATGATCAGGAATAGCATCTCCTGATATAGGACCAAATGCAGTCTCTCCACCTTCAGCTTCAAGATTAGATTGATCTCTAGGATCTGCAGTTATAGTTCTTTTAATTTCAAAACCTTTAGAACCTTTTGACATTGAATAGTCTGCACCACCAAAAGCTGTAGGGTTAACATCTAATCCTAAATTAGAATTTTGACCACCATAAGCTTTCTTACCAAGCTTTTTAATTCTTACTTTCATGTTATATAAATTCTATTTGTCCTCCGTTTGCAATTATTTCTTTTATTCGAGCCATAGAAAGATCATATACTTCTCCTTCTTTTAGAGAGCCACCAAACTTAGCATAATTTTGACCTTTTATCATTTCAGATTTAGCTCCACTATCTCCAATTTGTAATCTGGTTCTGTCACTTTCACCACCTCTCGATGGAACTTGTGTATAGTTATCATCTGGAAACATTACTTTATTCATACCTTGTCTCCTTTGAGAACTTTCATTAAGAGCGCCCAAACCTGAAGCTAGAATATCCTGACCCATCATCTTAAGCTTGTTCATCTGTCCAACTCTAATATCATACGGATCCTTCTTCTTCATTTTAATAGTTCCTGAGAAATAATTTTCAGGATCATAACACTTACTTGTACTATCTCTTTTTTGTTCTTCAGTACAATCTTCAAGATTTTCAGGTTCAGTAGTAGTACTAGAAGCAGCATCAGGATTTTCAGGCATAGCTGGATTAAATGACATCATGTCATCACCTAAGCTTGAATTTATATCTACTAAACCTTCATCATTAACAGCAGCATCTGGTTGAGGTGCATCTGGTTGAGTAGGGTCAATAAGTGAGAAGTCTGTTACAGCACCTCTATTAGCAAACTGCATTACATTATTAGCACCACCAAACTGTTGTAA
>MDTG01116130.1_pt1 | contig 13180 bp, 6 predicted proteins | sample 811421 | NCBI WGS metagenome assembly MDTG01 (sample SAMN05326645, study PRJNA326480) | marine metagenome | isolation source: seawater | place: Pacific Ocean: South East | collected 2011
CCCCCTCTCTCTTTCCCTTCTTCGACCCCCCCCCCCCCTTTTTTTTTTAACCCCCTCCGCTTTTTAATCACCCAAATGGGTTAAAAAGAAGGAGAATGGTTAAAAAATCTCTCACAATTCCACGGGATCTTTACGGGAGCGGATCACACTGGAGATGAACCTCTTTCCCCTGGCCGGGCACACTCGGCAGGCCGCCCGCTTCCACTGCAACCGCCACGTCGTCAAGATGGCCCTAGAATACTGCCAACTCCTCTCGACCGCCAAGTCGGTGGCCGACAACGGCGGGAAACCGCTCGACCCCGCCATCCTCGGGGTTTCGAAAACGTACCGGCCGACCCACGTCAACCACCCGTGCGTTGTGGCCGCTCGGCGGTCGCGGCCGGCGTTTGAGTTCCTTGGCCGGCTTGCCATCGCCACCTGCGAGCGGTACACGGAAATCTACGGCAAGACGCACGCCAGCGAAGGTCTGATCCGGGCCATTGTGGCCAGCGGCCTTGAAAACCCCACCGGCGAGCCCTTTGGCGAGTCGACGGTCGTCGGGACCATCATCGACGATGTTGGTGCCGTGGTCGAGCTCCCGCTGTGCATGCCGGCCGAGTGTGTGCTGACTGACGGCAGCGGGCAGCCAGACGTCGTCGCCTCGTACCGTCTGTACTACCTTCTCGAGAAGCGGGGTTTCGCCAAGTGGCCCGAGGGCTGCATTCCCGACTGGTGGATTCGGGGGCTTGCCGCAAAGCGGTCCTTTCTGCCCACCGCCCGCCTCTACGGCGCCCAGAAGCGCGTGGCCCCCACGAGAGGCCGGCCGCTGGCAGGCAAGTTGATGGGGTGATTTCCTTAAACCCGGCCTCTGGCCACCGATTGTCGAATCGTCCCGTAGGGTGTTCGGGGTGGGGTCCTTGATCCATTCTCGGAAAATCAAATCTTAAGTAGCCCCCCTCATAAACCCCTAATTAATGGGGTGATTTTATTAGCAAAAATCTTCAACTAATTCCCCCCAATAACTAGTGGTTTATGGGGGCGATTTGTTAAGAACCCGGCATTTTCCGGACATAAAATAAGGGTGTCACGCACACCCCCCCGCGCCCTAGCGTGACTTTTCAGTACGTAGTTACAGTGGTGACAAAAATCCCTTAGTAGGCCCCGACCACCGATTGCTGAAAAGTCACGCTAGGGCGCGGGGGGGGGGTCGGTATCGCCCTTATTTTATGTTTGGAAAATGCCAGCCCTCAACTAATCTCCCCCATAAACCCCCAGTTATTGGGGCGGATTTGTTTACCAAAAATCCTTAAATAAATCACCCCAATAATTTTAGGTTTATGGGGGACGATACTTTATTTTCGGCGGCGAGCCACCACACATTATGGCGGCACCAAGACTCCCCCCGAGCGCCGTACGGTAACGATTCGATAATTCATTCAGTGGTGACGAAAAATGTGTCGTAGTAGGCCACGGCGACCCCTTACAAGACCCCCCCAACAATCAACACTGTTAGGCTTAAGAAGAGGGTCGAGTTGATGATGGCCTAGTGGGTGTGTCGGGGGTTAGGAATGCATGCACTCTGGGGGGTAAAGTTTTGGTCCGTCCCGAGTGGGGGGCGTGGGGGGAGACATGAAGGAAGAGTGTCACGAGGGGCGTACCTCGTAGAGCGCTTGTGATTCGGCAGAGTTTGAGCTTGCACCGAGGGCCGAAAACGCGAGGAACGAGAGGTTTGCGTACGAGGCCACCAGGGCCGTGATGTTGCTGCTCAGAGGTGCCCCGGAGAGGACCAGGATGACTGCGACGACGTCGACTAGAACAAGACCAAAGCTCGAGCCTTCGACAATGTGGGACAGTCCTGGTTCCACGGCCCTATTCTTGTAGAGATTGCCGCTCCACCTTTTGGTGATTGGGACAGGGCCCCGCGGGGGAGGTGGGGGTTAGAATACTCTGGGGCTACTCTTTTCCTGGATGCCACCATTCCCGGAACCATTGCACATGGGTTGGAAGCGGCCCGAAGGAGAAGAGGGGGAGAGCTTACAGGATGGCATAGCTAAAGAATACTAGGCTTATGCCCGTCATGATGTCGCTAACGAGCATCTTTCCTCCGTGTGGGGTCTCTGGTTGACTACCCGAGTTTAAAGAGCTTTTCCCCCGGTGTCTCCCCCGTTTCCCTGCGGTCCCGGGACAGTAGTACTGACGGTTTCGCCCCCTCTTAGTCTTGGGGGTTTCTCCGGCCTGCAACTTTTCCAGACACCCCTTTCACCCGTGGCACCTGGGGACTGATCCCTATACCCTCTTAGGCACCACTATGTGCCTCGTCGTCGCCCAAATACCCCCTGTTGAATACCGTTACGGCCGAGTCGTCGTTGTCGACGAGGACCTCGTCGAGTTCCCTGCCCGCCCGTGGGGCCGCGTTTCTGTTTTTCCGGTCAGCCCGGCCCCGGTACCATATCACCATCCATGCCATCCCCGCCACGAGCACTGCAATCCCCACCAGCAGAAACGCCGTTGTGCGGTCCCTGTTTGAGACAATGTCGTCCCCCAGTGGCCTTGGTGTTGCCCACGTGCTCTCTTCGGTGAGTGCAGTGGCAGTCGAATTCTCCAGAGTGGTGCCGAGTGGGTTCAGGTCCCCCGAACCGTCTTCCATCCTCCCGTTCACACCGTGCGACCTGAACAATATCTTTCTTCTCCTTTGACCATACGACTCTCTTGTCATTTATACCGAGCTCTATGATTTGCGTTGAAACCATGTACATCCCCAGCGGCGAGGGCCCTGGCCGGGTTCGCCCCACCTTTTTCCATGGACACTTTTCATGGGGTCTCCACTTTGTTGGGTCCGATGCCATTCCGACGAGTGGCGCTACCGGTATACCCGTTTGTCAGACGACGCCTGCCTTGGTGGTGACCCCCTCGTACGGATTAAAGGGGGCCACTATGTTTGTGAAAGGGTCTGGGATAATAGTCTCCGTTTTAAGCGCTACCACCCGGGTACCAAAAGAGTGCCGAGGGATCCCGGAAGGGAGGAATTTAGTTGCCCATCAAAAAGCTGAGACCGCTCGACGTCTTTGTAGACGACGGGGGCTCTGGTGGCTCGGGCTTTGGAGCCCCCTTGACCGACGCCTCTGGTCCTCCCGGCACGGCCGGGAACAAAGAGAGGTCAATTTCCGGCTCTTCGGCTGGTGCCCGAGCGGAAGTCGCCTCTCCGTCTGAAAAGAGGGCCTCCAGGGCGCCGAGGTCCATGTCGTTTCCCGACTCTCCCCCAATTGTGAGCGATTGGACGCTGGCCTCGCCGCTCTCGAACGATTCCGAGGCGTGGTCTGCCAGGTGTTCGTTAATGACGTGGGTGCCCGAGATTGTCTTTTCCATCACTGCAATGGCAGCAGTGGCCTCCTTTTCCGAAAGGTTGGCCGTCTTCTTCCCCGACTTTTTCATGAGGTCGACGTACGACTTGGTGTAGCTGCTGAGTTCGAGATCACTCTTTTGCTGGCGTGTGCTCTGTTGAAGAGGGGGGGGGATTGTGGTGGCGAGTGTGAGAGGGAGGGCAGGGGATTAGCCTTGGGGATACACTCTTTCTCCTCCCCCCCCCCTTCCACGCGCCCCGGATCTCGGCCGGGGGTATCCACGCCGCTGCGCCACGTACGCTCAGCATTGCTGCCACCCTTCTGCGTTCCAGAGTTTTCATCTGGAGCGTCTGCTTTGCGAGCTGCATCCCGACGCTGTCCTTTGCCTCGAGGGCCCTTCTCCCCTCTGCCTTTGCCTCTCTGCAATCGACCTCGATGACGGAAAGGCGCTCGCTGAGCATGGATTCAAATGCCTCGTAATCCTCAGTACTCATGATTGGCTGTAGAGTCAAACAGTGGGCTTTCAATGCTCCAACAGGACGGTGGAACCTGCCGTTTATGTGGGTCTTAATATTTATACTCTTGGTCCAAAAGTAGGAGTATTCAAAAGGGGTCGCAATATATATCAATATTGTCGGCTCGCTGTAGACTCTATGGCCGAGTGGTCAAGGCGGTAGCTTCAAAGAGTTTATTGAATACCAGTCTGGTGCTGGTCGGAAGGTGCTCTACTCCTCTTTGAGGGCGCAGGTTCGAGTCCTGCTAGGGTCATTCCCGATTGGTGACAGTTTGGCCGAGTCGGTTAAGGCGTTAGACTTAAGATCTACTCCCGTCTCTGAACGGGGCGCAGGTTCGATTCCTGCAGCTGTCACTCTATTTTTTTGGTCGACAACGTGTGGCGATTGCCATGCTGGTCGTGGCCATTTCAGGTTTGGTGTCTGTTGCCGTAGGGGCAACATTTCCGTGGCCACTAAGCCCGGTTGCAGTGCCACTTGGTGGCCTTCAGCACAGCGAGACGAAATTTTACCGTGGTTTTGGAGATTTTGAATCTGTAATTCTGGGCGACGACCTTGGGAACACAGCTGCCAACAATGTCCTTTCGGCGTGCTACAACATTGCCTCTCGGCTTGACGAGCACGTCAGCGGGTGTTGGACGGGTCCATCTTCTGGACTTTTAGGTTCTTGGTATGACCACGTGGATGGGGCATGCATTAGTTCCGTCGATGGTAATGTCAATGCTGACAACAACTACTATTATCAGGCAGAGGGAGGCGACAGTATTTTCGACCAGTATCTCGGCGAAAATAACCTTCAGGGCAATCAAATTGATGCTTTTGATTGTCAGCAAATTTGCTCTGGACAAACCCGTTGCACGGCAACAAGCTTTGCAAACGGAATTTGCAAGTTCTACAACTTTGCCAAGGCCACTGGACAGGGACACGCGGAAAACTGTCAAGAGTCTGGCACTTGTCAGACGTGTATGGTCAAGCACTTTGGCGAAGAAGTTTTCCAGATTTATGTGGCGTACACGTCCGAGTGTAAAGACTGTATTGCAATTGAAGCTTCTGTATTTGTTTCCGATGGTGGTGAACGCTTGGCCACCTTTGACCAACTCAGAAAGTTTCCGGGGACTGCATTCGATTCCAACACTGAGCCAACCCCAACGGCTTCTCCTCCCGTGACAAATGCGCTCGAGGCCCTGGAAGCAAGGGTTTCCGCGCTCGAGACGACGACCGCCTCTGCCGCGACTTCAGTTTCCAGCACCACAACAACGCCCACGACCGTCTTTACCAAGATATACGTCAAGCCCGCCGAGAGGGACGACACCGAGTTTGGACGTGGGATTGTCGACGTCTTCTACACGACCGCCGCCGTGACGTCCCCCACGGGGGCCCTCCGGGTCACTTTTGGGCAAATTGGCGAGCTCTCGCGGGCATTCTGCGAGGTTGCCTGTACGAGGGATATCCAGTGTACCGGTTATTCGACGCCGAGTACTCCATTCGGACAAGCTGGGCAGAGTGAAATCCCCCCCGACTACCCCTGTCTTTTGTTGACGCCCCATGAAACTCACCTTGGTGCGACTGCCGCTGCGGTCAAGACCCTGGTTGCCGCCGGCGACACTGTGTACCAAAAGCAGTACAGCCGGCTTGATCCGGAAAGCTTTTACGGGAGCCGGAGGTTTACGCGGTGGGCCTTTGTGCGCAAGAGCCTGCTGACTACGAGTAATATTCTGGTACCCTTTGAAAGCGAGGACGGCGTGACCACCATCGAAGAATGCGGCTCTCGATGTGCGGCCGACAACGATTGTTTTCAGGCCATCTGGATAACCCCGTGGCAGCCGTGTTACAAGACGCCGGTAGGCGAGGAAATATTCTACGGCAGCCCCCAGTGTCCTGTAGCTTCGGATCCATCGAGCCGTATCGTTCACAATGGAGACAACGATGTCATCCAGGTTGGAGAACTCGAGTGCGCCGATGAAACGCAAGATGGATTTCTTAGGGGGGGGCAGTTTGCGCTGGTCCTCAATTTGTACGGCTATGCGGGTCTCCCCCCCAACATTATCAATGACGACGACCTTGGGGCCCAGCGTCGCTTCTGGAAAGACCCCTTTGTTCGGTGCGATGCCGAATGCCAGGCGTGGTGCGGCGATGGATCCGAGTTTCTCCGGCTGGTACCGGTTCGCGTTGAACCCGAGCCGCCGGTTAGGGATGCAGCCAACACTCTGACGATAACAATCCACGATTGCCCCAATGTGGTCGAGATTGAGGTTGAGCGGGCCGACCATGCCTATGATGAGGGGCGCCTGACAGTCACCTTTGGTGCCGCGGCACTTACCAGTCTGCCCCGTCTCCGCAAGTTTTCGTGGCTTTCGACGATTTTTGCGAGCGTCACCTTCGAGGAGGCAACCGAGCCACTGTTGACAAGTTGCGTTCACTACGCCGGCAACGCTGAAGTTACCCTTGGAAACTGGGCCAATCCCACGACCGATTCTCGGCATGGTCCGCACACGTACCTTGGTGTCGTTGCCGAGGGAGAAAACAACGCTATACCCGTTTACGGATTTCCAACCGATGCCAAGACATACCACTGCATTCCATGCAACCCCGACCCCGACGCCGTGTTTTCGGGTGGACGCGGTGGAAATCTCGGGAATGTCAAGATTGTGTCGCACCGGTTCTTCTCCGAGTGTCCCGAAATCACCGAGGCCGTTGTGCCTGCACTCCTATATCCCGAAAACAACGTCGTCTTCTTCCCCGGCGACGCTAATCACGAAAATACTGTCGACGCGTGGAAGTACCAGCCCAGATCGCCGTACCTGGAAAGGCTGACCATCCCAACAACCAACCAGATTGTTGGCTCTGACAAGGTTGTTTCCTCTCGGGTTGGCGACGCCGACGCTGGAACGACCGAGTACACGCTCCAGCCCTGTGCCGAGACTGATCTGACTGTCGAGGCGTATCGGTTGTCGGGCAGTGGCCACCATATCCTCGATGCCGACACCTTCCGGGGCTGTTTGATGGAGAGTGTGATCATAAGTACAACTCGACTTCTCAAAATCAAAGCGGGGGCATTTGTTGACAACCCCAACCTCTTTCGGGTCACACTTGAAAATTCGGGCGACAATCACGAATCTGTGATTGAAGTGGGGGCCTTTGAGTCCCCAGGCTCCATCTCCGATCTTTTTGTTGCCGGTGGAACCACCACAAGTATCAACACCGAACTCAACCGAATCTCTGCTAGCGTTGGCGGGTTTCCACCTCGGCAGGGCCAACAGCAATATGTTGGTTGTCGAAACGCCTACCGGCGCGCCGGGTGTTTTCCGGCCGCCCTCGACACGTCGACGTTTACGACCGCCGTTGGAGTCACCAGCCCTGCGTGCGGTCCCGGGACCTACAACGTTGGCCCCCTGGTTGACGTCCTTCACGAGAGCGATCATTCGATGGACATTCTTGGGATGACCAGGATCAAGATTGTACGGCCCGAGGATGAGGCCGAAAAGACGGTCCAGGTGCCGACTGGCCGCCTGTCTACAATGTGTCAGCCAGTCGGCACGCTGCCTGCCGACTCTGCTTCCGAGTATACCGGTTTCCCCGCCTTAGACCCTCTTCCTGCGGCTGGCGATTCCGGGAGACTGCCGGACCGGCTGCCGGCGCACATTGCCGACCCCTCAAATGGCCTTCCAGTCTGGGCCACGCTGCTGGTCGGTCTCGGGTCGGCCGCCGTTCTCTTTGGCGGTTTTACCCTCGTTTCCCGTCGGAAATTGGCTCGGGTCTAGTCTAGGGTAGGTATTAAAGGCCTCGATACCGCCGGTCGGGCTTTATGCGCTGGGCCTCGCAACATTTACTACAAAGACCCACAAAATTTACCACAAAAGGCCGGCGTTAAGGAGCGCCACCACCAGTCCTCCCACTCCCACGCCCCCCAGGGTCCACCCGAGCATGGCGTCGAAAACGGGCTCGGCCGCCTCCTTTTCCTTTTCCTCCTCCTCGAGTACGCCGACAGGGACGCACACGCGGTCCTTTGAGGGCGTTGGCTGGCCGTCCTTTGCCTCTGTTTCCCCCTCGAGGCACACGCTGACTGGGGTACACACGCGGTCGTTTGATTCCCCCGGAGCCGCCGTCTCGTAGTTTTCGTTCTCGGTGCACGACTCGATGACGGTGGTGCACTCTCGGTCGCTAACTGCCGTGTGTGCCTTGCTGATGTACTCTTGGTCCTCGCCCTCTTCTGGGTTGGTCCTGCATGCCGTAATTTCGACGCACTGGACGTCCCGCGTCGAGGCGTCTGAATCGACGACGTGGTTTACTGCGGCATCGGGCTGGTCGGCGTTTGTTGACGATCCGACGTGCTGGCACCCCGTCTTTGGCACGCAAATGTCGTACGCCGGGTCGTCGGGGTTGCTTCCGTAATACGTGAGATCGAGGTTACACTCTGGCCGCCTCGCGCACCCCCTGTCCGAGGAAGCCGTTGGCGCCGTGTGCTCGTATTCCGACGTCTCGCACGTTGTGATTGCCAGGCACTTTCTGTCCGAGGTTCCCGTCGGCGCCGTGTGCTCGTACTCGGATGCCGTGCACACGGTGACCCCCCCACAGTTGTGGGGCACTGGGTCGACTTGTTTGCAGACGGTCAAAACAATTTCTGGGTTTCTCACTCGAATGCAAGTCTCTACAACCTTGAGGGTGAGCTCGGATGCCACCGCTTCGTCATTTGGAGCGACTATCGTCACCTTTTCATCAACGCTGTAGCCCGTACCTGGCGCGTCGACCTCCACTTCGGCGACACTTCCGTCCTCTCCAACTTTGGTGATGGATACAGTGAGGCCGTTTCCATTGCCACCGGTTGTTAAGAGACCGGTACCCACGGTGTATCCACTTCCTGCCACCAAAATCTCGACTTCGGTATTGCACTCGTTGGCCGTAAAGGGGAGTGGCGCAGTCCCGTCCTCGGCTGGAATTGTAGTGACTGGACACGCGTACGTGTACGGGTTGTCTGCCGGGTAGGCGTCTGCTTCCTGTAGGAACAAGTCCTTGAGAATTGATTCTCGGTAAAAGATTGTGCTATCCGCCTTTTTGGGTGTCGGCATGTACAGGACGTCAAAGGTGTCGACGGGGTTTGTGTCGGGTGAAAACACGGGTTCTTGGGGTGGCGTCGGTGCGTCGTTGTTTCCAGTGGTGGCCCCTCCTGCATCTTCTAAATCTGGACGGGTATATTCAGTGTCAATTACCCCGTCCACGGTGACTTCGACACTTGCCGTGAGCGATTCAAGGGATTTCGGAATCATTATTTCGAGCCCTTCCTTTTCAATAAAGTAGGACGTGGATCCTGCCGTGTAAATGTAGTTTTCGCTGTGTTCAAACTGGACCGTGTTGTCATTTTCACTGGTCAGGACGACGTGGACTTGGGTCTTTACGGCATACCGTCTGTTATCGTCGATTGTAGTTGCCAATTCTTCGTGCCTCTTTTCATCACACTTGATTCCGAATCGAGCGTTGGTGGCGTCTGCTTGACACTTGCAAACGGTCGACACGGTAAATAGTTCTGGGAGTTCAATTCGGACGCTGGCCAGCGTTGCCGTAGTGTCGCTGACGTCTGTTGTGCTCGGAGTCACCTGGGGCAGAACGAACGTAGTCTTAATTTTAGAGTTCCGTTTGATGATTTTTGGCTTGAAATCGTCAATGTTAAAGGTTACGCCGTCGGCCGTTTCGACACTAATTTTGTCCGCCACTATGATTGGCTCTGTACTCGTATACGTTTCGATCGGACTCGGACATCGCAATGACGGTTCTGAAATTTTTCTTTCGTCTGGTTTGACGGAAAAGTAGTTTTCCGGGCACTGCGTCTTGACACAAATGTCCCGAGGCGGCCCAGTGCTTCCCTCTGGATTACTCGCGACCCGATGGAATCCAATGGGGCAGAGCGCGGCCGTAAGCTCTGAATCATTCTCGACAATGTCGTGAGGTATCTTGAGTGGACACACGACCAGAAACGGGTTGTTTCCGGCCACATCTGCTGTAGTTTGACTGAGAAAGAGTGGTTCTGGTATCCTCTTGTTGTCCAGGGGCGTCTGTATGGCACGCACGTCGACGTTGGTGTAACGGAGACAGGTACCCTTGTTTTCCGGCACGTCTGGCGGAGTCCAAACCAGGGCCGTGCACCGTGTCTCGTGGCACTTTTTGTGGCAGTCTGAAAACGACCGTTCACGTGAACTCGCCCTGTGAGCCGACAAATCATTTGGAGTCAAGAGGACTTCGGGGGTTCCCACAAGTGATGCCCCGAAAATCTCTCCATTCAGAATCACTGGGGCCTCGATTTGGTCCTTGTTGCCACAGAATGAAAGGCCTTCCGACAGGTCGCACACCCCCGGGGATGTAATGTCGAGGGTTGGCAGATCCGATTCAAAAACCGACCTCGCGTAGGGGGACGAATGGGTGTGACGGCAGGAAGCAGGTACCATCTCGAGGACGGCCACTTCATCCGTTTTGCACTGAATCTGAATTTCAGCCGGCAGTAGCTTTTCGGAACAGCTTCTGGGACTGATGTCGTCCTCTTCGCCGCAATAAAAGCCCGAGTCGGCGTCAAAGCCTCTTGGCGAATCGGTGAAAAAGTCAGCGACTGCCACCATCCGCTGTAGGCCGGAAGCTCCCTCGGAAGGAAATCCAGTGCCGAGCTCGACGGTAAAGGTGCCGCACTGGCCGAAAAAGACGTCGACCGTGGTGTCGGCGACGGCAAACCCTCGGACCATCGGGAGACAGGTGTACACGTCGGCATTTTCAACCACGACAGTCTCGAGAAATTCAGTCTCCACGGTGACATCAAAGGGGATCGAGTAGAAGGTGGCGGCCTTGTCGATTGTTTGCTGCTGCTGCGAGTTTGTCGACGACCCGAGCCGTATTGGACCTGTCTGCCTCTTCACCAGAATGTAGGGGGTTCCTGCCGTGATCTGTAGACACGCGTTTTCCGGCGTGTCAATGTCGTCCATGGCGTTGATGATGCCCTCGTTGGCCAGAGTATTGCTTACCAGCGTGATTGGGATCGGGTCCTGGCCTGGTGCGATCGGAATCGGCGAGTAGTGGTTGATGCACGTCCCCGATGATGACTGTACGGTGCTCAGGCCGCCCGCGCAGCCTGCTGCATCCAATCCAGAGGTCGATTCGCCGAGATCCGAAAAGCAGTACTCGTTCAGGGCCCGCGTGTCAGATGTGCTCTTCTTGATCTGGAAAATGCCCCGAAACTGCGGGCACACTTCCGGAAAACTGAATCGAGGCGTGTTTTCGACATTCTTCGCCTGGTAGACTACGTTGCTTCCGGTGCCATCTGCCGCATAGCATCTTCCTATCGCGGTTGCCTCTGCTACATCTTTGGATGGCGCGACGAGCGTCACGTCGTGGGGAGTGGGATTTGTTCTTCCGATGCACCTGTCTTCAAAGAGATCGAGGTTTTCGTCGCCCGGCCCGATCGCCCTGTACGTGTATTCGAGGCAGTTTGCGACAATCTCAACCCGAGTTGCGTCGAGCGTTGTTGCAAACCAATTGGTTGGGACGTACACCTCAATATGATTTCCGGGGTTTTCATTGGTGAGGACAATATCATCGATGGCAACGTTGGCAAACTCGGCGCCAAAGAATGGAATGTTCTTCAGGTTGTCGAGACCGGCTCCTCCATTTCCGGGTCTAAACTTGAACTTGAGGGTACAGCCTGGCTGTGGCTCTGTGTCAATCATGTTCTCGGTAGTATATTCCCCGGCATCATTTCGGGCGTGCGAATTGCTGATAAACTCGGGCAAGTACTCGATGTTGCCGTTCTCGTTGGCCCACAGCCGCTTGAAAAACTCGATGTCGTTGACGTTGGTCGGGTCTCCCAGTAGTGATCTGGGTTCACAAAAGAGCTGTGAAATTAGTTTGTGCTTGGCGGTTCTTTGGGCTCCACCAATCTCGTAGTCTGCCGACGGCATGAAGCGGAGTGAGTAGTGCCCGGGGTTTTCAGCGTTTTCAATTTCGGGCACCACGCTTGGCTTTGGTCTGTCGCTCGTGCAAGCATTTGACCTTCTGTCCCTGGTACATGCCTCGAGCCTGTTCATTTCAAATTTGGTGTAGGGAACGTTCCGGCCAACAAACTGGACCGGCACTGGATCGTACCTGAGTGATCCGTCCGATGACCTTCCTCCCTGGGAGCTGTAAATGCCATTTTCAAAGTTGTTGGCGTCAAAGGAGCCCTTAAAGTCTGCTTCGACACTTCCCGTGGGAACGTCATTGTCGTCCGTCCCGGCAGGATTTCCCAGTTCGTCGACCTGACAGACTCGGCGTATCAGACAGGGACTCTTTTTGCACCTGCACATTGGAAAGTTGTCCTCTTCCGGCTTTTTCAGCCACGCTGGATCTTCTGGGTCGTTTTCTGGTATCTCAAAGAGATTGTTTGGCCCGACGACCACCCTTGATGTTCTCGCGAGGCTCCTGCAAAAGCAGTACGCCGCAGTGTCGGGCTGCTTGGTTTCGGGCTTTTTGACCTCGTTGAGCTCGTATTCCTTCAGCGCATCTTGCTGGGCGTCCGAGCAGTGGCACATTTTCCTGATTGTTTCGCGATCGATGGTGGGGTCTGCGTCGTTGTCCGGGCCATTATCTCTCGAGATGTGCATCTCCTCTTCGTCCCCCGGCAGGGTACGGCCGTCGCCTAGGACGGCAAAGCACATTTTCATAAATTCACTCGGATCGATAATGTTCTCGTTGTTTTGATCCGTATCGACGAGGAGTGGGGCAAAGTACATGCACCTGTCGTGGGCATACATTTGCGGGTCCACGCACCAACTCTGTGCGTCCCTACTTTTTGCATATCCAAAACTGTCGAGACCGCTTTCATCGACATCTGCACTTCCATCTGGCAAACAAATGTCGTGCGTTTTGAGCATGGAATACAACCTGAATGGTGAAATGCCACGGGGGAAAGGATGGGAAGGTTGAGTATGACCATGCAATGAGATGGGGAGGGGAGGGGGGAGCACCAACATGACGTTCTGGTGAAACTCGAAATCTCTATTCAGCATTGAGCTTGGACACTCGAGCAAGCCATCGTTCTTCCCTCGAAGCGGGTACGGTCCCTGCGTGTACCTTGTTCCATACAACTGATCAATATTTGATTTTTCATAGCCATGGAACCTCCCCTTTAGTCTGCGTCCTGCCGGCGACCGCCTTTCCGGGTCGACAAACCCTCCGTTTTTGGGCGTAAACGTGTTGAAAATAATGGGGTGTTTGTCCCAGTCGATACGGCCCATGTGCGAGTGCCCTGTCATTCCATCTGTGCGGGTGGAATTAGGCAAATAAATGGCAATGGAGGAGACGTTTGTGCGGGGGACTTACATAGGATTTCAAAGC
>MDTG01237169.1_pt1 | contig 13180 bp, 12 predicted proteins | sample 811421 | NCBI WGS metagenome assembly MDTG01 (sample SAMN05326645, study PRJNA326480) | marine metagenome | isolation source: seawater | place: Pacific Ocean: South East | collected 2011
TAATTAAATACTTTATTGTTATTTATATCCTGTTTTTCATTACATAGAGATTCTACAAAACGTGTTTCTGAACCAAAATAAATACCATGCTTAGACTTAAGGTAATAAAGAGGCTTTTCACCAAATCTGTCTCTAGACAAAATTAATTTTTTCTTCTCTTTATCAAATATTGCAAATGACCACATTCCTTCTAAATATTTATAAAAATCCTCCTTATATAAATCAAATAATTTTATTAATACTTCAGTATCTGAGTCAGTTTTAAAAGTATAATTCTTTGACATTAAAAATTGTTTAAGTTCTAAATAATTATATATCTCACCATTAAAAATTAGGACATAATTTTTAAATACCATTGGCTGATTTGATCTTTCATAAAGATCTATGATTGAAAGTCTTGAATGGATAAGAATTACTTTTGTATCTTCAAAATTTTTAGCGTAATAATTTTGGTAATCAGGTCCTCTATTTTTCATTAAATTAATTGTATTATTAATAAGATTTTTAGAAATATTTTTTTTTCCAATATATCCTGATATGCCGCACATATTATTTTCTATTATAAAAATACAAAATAAACCCAACTGGTAAAAAATAAATAATTGACAACCAGTTATTAAAAAAATTTCCTGAAGGCACAATTGGCCAAAGAGTTATAAACAATGGTGCTAAAAACAATATGATATTGTCATCAATTTTTTTTATATTAATAAAGTTTGATAAAAATTTCTTAGTATAGATTATAGAAATATATATAAATGTTATGAATACGAATAAAAAACCAATTAATCCTGTTTCTGTTAAAAGTTGAATATATGTATTATGAGGATGGGAAGTGCATCCATATTGTATAAAATATTTTTCATAAGTACAAACTTCTCTAAACATTTTTGGACCAATTCCAAAAATCATATTATCTTTAAAGATTTTTAATGCGAGATTATAAGTTAATTCGTGATGAGGAGAAAATGCTAAAATTCTATTTTGTTGAGATTTTATATCAGCCCAAAAATCAACATAGCCCTCATCTTTCTCTGTGTTTCTTTGTCTATCTTTTTTTGAGGAGTTTTCATTTGTTTCTTCTATTCCTTCATGAATAAATACATTGTCTAAGTTTAATTGCTTAAAAGTATCATCAACCATCCTATTTTTTGATTCAGGGAAATATATTGATAGGCCGAAGATAATAAATATTGAAAATATAAACGTAAATATTCTTAGTTTTCTTAAACCGCTAAGAAGAAATACAATAATCATGAAATGAAGAAATAAAAGGAGAAATGCAGTTCTTTCACCTGTAAGGTATACAAGGACATCAACTAGAACAAATAAGATAAATGCAATATAGATATATCTTTTATTTTGTGTTGATAGGAAATAACTAACTGCAAAAAAAAGCACGTATAGCCTAACTAAATAACTTCCTAATTTTAATTCTGTTTTAAAAAGTCCTGAAATTCTCATTTCATCTTTTGGATAACCAAATAAATTAGTACCTGTAAAAAATTGAATATAAGCATCAAAAATTACAATTAAAAAAGTAATTAATAAGATGTAAAAGAAATATTTAAAAAAATTAGGATTGTTGTCCAAAACATACCATACACCCAAAGAAAATAAACCGAATCTAAAATAAAACAGTGAGCTCTCCAATGATAGAAGAACATTATCTGAAGAAAGAGAAACTGCTAAAATATAAGAACAAAATATTAAAAATAAATAAATAAATTTAGAACTTATATATTTATAATTCTTATAATAAATAATTGTACTAAGAAATATAATAGTAAAAATTACTAGAAATAAATCTGCCAAAAAAGGTCCTACGACCAAGGCTATTGGTATAAGAAAAATAAGTATACTTAAAATATTTATTGTCAGCTTATGATTAAAAAACATTAATATTCTTTTGGATTTTTTAAAATATCATAAATACGTATTAAAAATATAGAAGATAAGAATAGAATAAAAAAAATTATAAAAGATTTTAGTAAATTTGGAATTTTATAGTAGTAATTTCTAAATGGACTCTCTTTTAAACCGCCTTCCCAATTTCGTTTTTCAATAAATTTAAGATCATAAAAAGATAAAATTTTATTTAACCTTTCTTTCTTAAAATGATTCAATTCATCAAATAAAGTTGCAAAGTATTCATCATTTTTTTCATTTTTTTTGAAACCATCAATGGTTTTTATAGTATTCGAAGCAATTACAATTGCCTCTTGATCATTAATATTATTTCCAGAATTTGCTACAATCTGAGAGGCTAAGGTCGACAACCTTGCTCTATATTCGTCTTGAGTTTCAGGCCCAAGATTGTAAACTTTGCTGGTTTGAATATAATTAGTTATATAAATTAATTCATTTACATGATTGTTCAAATATTCATCGTATTTATTCAATGTTTCTAAATACAATTCATTCATTTCTCTTTTACAATCATTTAAATCTAGGCAAACATGCTGATGCACATATAAACTATTAGAAAATGAACTAACAAAATTATTATCTACTTCTTGCTCAAGGATATCATAATCATATTTTTTATCGTCTCTTAAAATGAATAAATAGTTTTTAAATAGTTTTGTAATATCTTTTTCTAATAGTAAGTCACACTTATTGAAGCATGTTCTCTCAGTTAAAACATATAGATCTGTTAATTCGGTATTCTTTGCCAAATTAATTGAATAAATATTTTTATATACTTTAACTTCACTGCTTTTAAATGATAAATTTTGAAATAAATTGAAAGAATATATAGTTATTATAATGTTAAATATGAATAACATTAAAATAGTAATTTTATATTTATTAAATATTTTCATTAAAAATAATATTTCTTAAACCATTTAATATATCGTTCAATGCCTATTTGTAATTTTGTGACTTTATTTTGGTTTGTAATTTTTTTTATCTTTTTAGTACTTGCAAATGTTTTATATACATCGCCAGGCTGTTTTTCTATAAGCTTATATTTACCTTTTTTATTTAAATTGAATTCAATTAGCCTTAAATATTTTTTCAATTGTACTGGTTTAGATGAAGCAATATTAAAAATTCGAAATGGTATTTTTTTTCTAGAAGGTTTATTTATAAGATTAATTATTTGATTAACTACATCATCTATGTACGTAAAATCTCTTATATGATTACCTTTATTGTATAATTCAATTTTTTTATTTTTTATAATACTATTAGCAAACTTAAATAATGCCATGTCTGGTCTTCCATATTCGCCATATACAGTGAAAAATCTTAAACCTGTGCAAGGAAGATTATTTATATTAGCAAAAGAATGTGCCATTACTTCATTACATTTTTTTGATGCAGCATAAAAAGATAAAGGCTTGGATGTATCAGTTTCTTCTTTTAATGGAAATTTTTTACTATCTCCATATACTGAGCTAGAAGAGGCAAACAAAAGGTGATTAATTTTGTATTTTGTACTTAATTCTAAAATATTAAAAAAACCATTAATATTATTTTGCAAATAAGTAGATGGATTTTCTAGAGAGTATCTTACACCAGCAGATGCAGCTAAATTTAAAACGACACTTATTTTTTTACTTTTAAAGACACCTTCAATTTTTTTTTTATTTGTAATATCTAATTTATAAAAATTAAAGTTTTTGTTTTTTTGCAATAACTTAAGTCTGTCTTTTTTTAATTCCACATCGTAATAATCATTTAAATTATCTATTCCGTATACATTATATTTTTTCTTTAATTTTATAAGTTCAGTGGCACAATGAAAACCTATAAAACCTGCAACTCCAGTAATTAGTATGTTCATATATCTAGTTGGTTGGCATTTTAAATTCTGGTCCACTAATAATATTTTCAGGCCATCTCGAGGTTGTGGTTTTTAATTGGGTATAAAAACGCACTCCTTCTTCTCCATGCATTGCATAATCACCAAAAAGTGACTCTTTCCATCCACCAAAACTATGAAAAGCCATGGGCACTGGAATTGGAACGTTAACACCGACCATACCAATTTTAATATTAGTAGTAAAATGTCTAGCTATATCACCATTTGAAGTATAAATGCTTGTCCCGTTACCATATTGATGATCGTTTATTAAGCCTACAGCACTATCATAATCTTTGACCCTTATTACTGATAATACTGGTCCAAATATTTCTTCTTTATAAATACTCATATTTTCTTTAACTTTATCAAATAAAGTAGGTCCTAAAAAATATCCATTTTCGTATCCTTGAATCTTAATTTTTCTTCCATCTTCAAGAAGCAAAGCCCCTTCTTTTACTCCTTGCTCAATATATTGCTCAATTTTTTCCTTGTGTTCTTTTGATATAACTGGCCCCATTTCACTATCATTGTGAGACCAAGGTCCTACTTTCAAGCTTTGTGATTTAGTGTGTATTTTATTTACAAGCTTATCTGCAATCTCGCCTACTGCTACAGCAACAGAAACTGCCATACATCTCTCTCCGGCGGATCCATATGCAGCACCTATGATTCCATCAACTGCTTGATCTAAATTTGCATCTGGCATAACCACTAAATGATTTTTTGCACCTCCTAAAGATTGAACTCTTTTTAAATTTTTAGCAGCTTCTTTATATATATATTTTGCTACAGGAGTAGATCCAACAAAACTGATAGACTTAATTTGACTTGAATTGAGTATCATATCAACAACTTCTTTGTCTCCTTGAACAACATTGAAAACACCATCAGGGAGACCTGCCTCAGAAAATAATTCAGCTAATTTTAGTGAACATGAAGGGTCTTTTTCAGATGGTTTTAAAATAAAACTATTTCCACAAGCTATTGAAATTGGAAACATCCACATAGGAACCATAGCAGGAAAATTAAAAGGAGTGACCCCTGCACAAACACCCAAAGGCTGCCTTATCGACCAAGAGTCAATGTTTGATCCTACATTTTGTGAAAACTCTCCTTTGAGTAGATGTGGAATTCCAACTGCAAATTCAACAACTTCAAGGCCTCTTGTAATGGATCCTTTCGCATCTTCTAAGGTTTTACCATGTTCAATAGAAATAATTTCTGCAAGTTTATCAGTATCCCTTTCAATTAAACTTTTATACTTTGCTAGTATTCTTGATCTTTTAAGAGGTGTTTGTTTAGACCATTCAAGTTGACTTGATATGGAAGATTTAAGTGCAATTTCAAAATCTTGATTATTTGATAATGCTACTCTTGCACAAGGCTCACCCTTTGATGGATCATAAACATCAATTAATTTTTTAGATGTACTTTGTTCTTTTCCATGTACGTAGTTTTTAATTACTTTCATTATTATTCTTTCTATATATTAAAATCAGATTTCTTGAATAAACAATTATACCAAATAATTGACCAGTGATAATAACAGGATCTGATCGAGAAATTGCATAAACTAACAACATTAACCCCCCAAAAATACTCAAATACCAAAAAATAATTGGTATCCTACTTTCACCTATTCTCTCTGAATAGATCCACTGGACTATAAATCTAGAAGCAAATATACCTTGTCCAACAAAACCTATTATTAAAAATATATTTTCGAAGTCTTTTATAAAGCTCAACATGTAATATAAAAATATTTTGTATATAATATTTTAAATAAATCTATAATGATTTTTTATATTGAATTTTTATGTGTGGAATTGCTGGAGTTTATGGAAAAGAGATTACTATAAATCAGATAAAAGATTGTCAAGTTGATTTAAAAGATAGAGGACCTGATAATAGTGATTATTATAAAAAAGACAATATAACACTTATACATACAAGACTTTCAATTTTAGACCTATCCTCATTAGGCAATCAACCAATGCGAGATGAGCTCTCGGGGACTATTCTTATATACAATGGTGAAATATATAATTTTAATGAATTACAAAAAAAAATAGATCCCAGTCTAAATGAGACTAATGACACAAGAGTTTTATTAAAACTCTTTATAAAGTACGGAAAAGATTGCTTTAAAATGTTAAGAGGTATGTTTGCAATAGCAATATGGCAAGAAAAAGAGAAAAAATTAACTTTAGTCAGAGATAGATTTGGAATTAAACCACTTTATTATGCATTTGTTAAGAATGTTTTTTATTTTGGGTCTGAAACAAAAGTTATTAACACTCTAGGAGTTGATAAAAATTTAGATAACAAATCTATTAAAAATTATTTAGTTAATGGAATTTTGGAAAATAATAATAATACTATGTTTGAAAATGTGAAAACATTGGAGCCAGGAACAATTTTATCTATTAATAATAAAGGTTTAACTAAGGAAACTTATTGGAGTGTTCATAATTATTCATATCAAAAAATAAAAAAAAATGAGATTTATGAATCCTTAAGGGACAAGTTAGATGAAGTTATAAAGCTTCATTTATTAAGTGATGTTAATGTTGGTTTAACTTTAAGTTCAGGAATAGACTCTCAAATATTATTAAAATATTTATTAAAATTTAAAACTGAGGTAACATCGTATACTTATGGATATGATGAAAAAATATATGATGAATCAAAATTTGTTGAAAATAATTATGAAAATAATCAAATTAAAAAGTTTAATTGTATACTAAATCCAAAAAACTTAATTCATGAATTGAGTGAAGCTATAGAATATTTTCAAACACCATTAGGAGGCCTTGGAACACTATCGCTCTATCACCTAATGAAAAAAGTAAAAAAAACTGGAACAAAAGTTATTTTATCAGGAGAAGGTGGTGATGAAATTTTTTTTGGATATAAATACTATTTTTATGCCTACTTACTTGATTTGAAAAATAACAATAAATTAAATGAATTTCATAATGAGATTTATGAATGGGAAAAAAAAACTGGAGAAGATTTGAATGAAAGTAAAACTAACTCATATCTTCTTGAAGACAAGATATATGGTTCATTGGCTCCAGATGGAACTCAACTATCAAGTAAATCTCTAGAAGGTGATTTTTTGAAAGATGTATCATTGGAGGGAATTGAAGTTTATAAAAAAAATCATTTAATGAATATAAATTTTTTAGACATAACAAAGAAAAAATTACCAAAATTGTTAATGTTTCAAGATAGATGCTCTATGAGTAATAGCGTTGAGTCAAGAGTTCCTTTTCTTGATCACGAACTTTATGATTTAATTAGAAGTGTTGACACTTCACATCATATCAAAAATGGAGTTCTAAAAAATATGTTAAGAAATGAACTTGATAGCTCATTAACAAATAATGATGAAAAAAAATATGTTGCAGCACCACAAAGAGAGTGGTTAAAAAATGATTTATACGAAGAAATTAATGAAATAATATTAGATGGTTATCTTGTAAAAAATAAAATTATAAATAAAAATATATTTTTTGATAATTATAAAAAGTATAAAGAAAGCAATATATTAGGAAATTCTTTTTTTATATGGAAGGTATTAAATTTAGAAATATTATATAATAAATTATGAAAAATAAGTTAAAAAAAATATGTATAATCCCTGCAAGAGGTGGTTCTAAAGGCATAAAGAATAAAAATATTAAGATAGTAGATGGGCATCCATTGATTGCATATGTAATTAGTGTAGCCAAGAGCTCTAAAATATTTGACTCAATTTTTGTTTCAACTGACAGTGTTAAAATTGCTAATGTAGCAAGAAAATATGGTGCTGAAGTTCCTTTCCTACGTAAAAAAAAATTTTCAAAAGATCTATCCACAACTGAAGAAACATTAAAAATTGCTCTTTTGGAATATGAAAAATATTCAAATGTAAAATTTGATATTTGTGTTTACATGACAGCAACAGATATATTTAGAAATGTTATAGATTTAAAAAAAGCTGTTAATTGTTTGATTGAAAACCATAAAATTGAGAGTTGTTTTTCTGTTAGACCAACTCATAAAAATTTTTGGCATTATGACGATTTAAATAGTTTAAAACGTATGCATAAGTCGATGAAATTTTATAGCTCAAGACAAATAAAAAAACCTGTTTTTAGAGAAGATACAGGCATAATATGTGCATCTAGAGCAGAATTATGGAGAAAAGGAAGAAGAATTGGTGATAAAGTTGAAATATTAATTAATAAAAACCCAATTGATATTGATATACATAATGAGTATGATTTATTTTTAGTTAAAAAAACATTTGAATATTACAAAAAAATAAACCACAAATATCTTCCAAAAATATACAAGTAATGAATAGTTATAAAAATAAAGTATCGATAATCATAAGAGTTAAAAATGAAGAAAAGTGGATAAACAGTTGTTTAAGATCTGTATTTAATCAAATATACAAAAATTTTGAAGTTATTATTGTTAACAACCAATCTAATGATAACACAATTAAGAATATAAAAGATTTTAATGTTAGAGTCATAAATATTAAAAATTTTTATCCGGGTAAAGCAATTAATTATGGAATTAAAAAATCAAAAGGACAATTTATAGTTTGTTTATCGGGACATTGTATACCTAAAGATAAATATTGGCTCAGCAATCTTATAAAAAATTTACAAAATAAAAAAGTTGCTGGTGTATATGGCAGGCAAGAACCGCTTAGCTTTTCTAAACCTAGTGACAAAAGAGATCTTATATTAACTTTTGGTTTAGATAAAAAAATTCAAAAAAAAGATTATTTTTTTCATAATGCAAACAGTGCATTTAGAAAAGATGTATGGGAAAAATTTCCATTTAATGAAAAAATTACTAATATTGAAGATCGAGAATGGGGGAAAAGAGTAATTAATGCAGGTTTTAAAATAATTTATGATCCAAAGGCAAGTGTTTTCCACTATCATGGAATTCATCAAAACCAAAAAAGTGATCGAGCAATAAATGTTTCAAACTTAATGGAAAAAATAGATGGTGATTATAAGTATAAAAATAAAAAACTAACTTCATCTAAAATTTTTACTATGATACCTGTTAATTATAATTTTGAAGCTAAACATTACATGGCTCTCTTAAATTTTACTATTAATGAGACACAAAAATCTAAATTTTCAAAAAATATTTTTATTTCAACTAATAAAAAATTAGTTTTTAAAAAAAACGAAAGTAAGTTTGTTAAGGAAATTTTTACAAGACCAGATTTTCTACAAAATGAACATACAAGTATTGGTGACATAATTCACAATACTTTAGATAAAATAGAAAATAAATATGACCAACAAGATATAGTAGTTGTAATGGATCCCTCTCAACCATTTAGACCTGATAATATTATTGATAAAATGTTAACAAAACTTAAGATGTCAAAATCTGATAGTATTATAGCTGTTTATCCAGAAGGCAGAAATATCTTTAATACTATGGAAAAAAATCAAATAAATATTGATGAAAGTAATTTTATTCCCAGACATCTAAAAGATAATAAACTTTTAGTAAGTTTATTTGGAACGTGTTTTATAACTTATGCTAAATTCATAAGGGAAAATTCATTTTTTGGCAGAAAAATAATACCTTTTATAATAGATAACAGCATATCTAATATTCAAATTAGAAATGAGAAAGATTTTGAAAATTTAAAGGTGATTAAAAAATTAATTTAAATCATATGAAAAATATCAAAGTAGCAATTATAGGCTGTGGAAGAGTTGCTGAGCATTATAAAAGCATTCTACTCTCTAATAAAGTGCAGAATATTAATGTTGTTGCCGTTTGTGATGTAAATTATAGAAAAGCAAAAAGTTTCTCAAAATTTTTTAAATGCAATTACTATAAAAGTATTAAAGAACTGATTAGGAATACAGATTTAGACTTGATTTTTCTTCTAACTCCCTCTGGAGTACATTATGAAAATGCAAAATATATTTTAAATAAAAATATAAATTTGCTTATGGAAAAACCTACTGCGTTTATTCCTAAGCAAATTTTAGAATTGCATAATATTGCAAAAAAAAGAAAATTGATTGCAGCTACTGCTTTTCAAAATAGATATAATCCATCAATACAATATTTAAAAAATTGTTTAGATAAAAATAAATTTGGTAAAATTATAACATGCTCAGTAAGACTAAGATGGTGTAGGTATAACTCCTATTACCAAGATGATTGGCACGGAACATGGAGAATGGATGGTGGAGTGACAAACCAGCAAGCAATCCACCATTTAGATTGTCTTATGTGGTTATTAGGGCCAGTAGAAAAAGTTTCATCCTTAGCAACTAAAAGATTAAACAAACTTGAGGCTGAAGATACTCTTGTCTCTATTGGCAAATTAAAGAAAGGCGGATTGTTTACAATAGAGGTAACTACTGCTGCAAGACCCAGGGATTTTGAAGCCTCGTTATCTGTTGTAGGTGAAAAAGGATTAATTGAAATTGGAGGAATTGGACTAAATAAAATTGAAAAATGTGAATTCAAAAATAGTAAAATCGATTTTCATAATATTAAAAGAAAATATTCAGAAAAAATTAAGAATGGTTACGGAAAAAGTCATATTACATTAATTAATAAAATTATTAATAATTTAATATCAAAAAAAATAGAGTCTCCAGTTCCGTTAGATACAACTGTAAAAACTTGCGAATTTGTCAATGCTATATATAAAAGTGATGAAATAAATAAATGGGTCAAAGTTAAAAAGAATACTACTTCAAAAAGATTGGGCAGATAAATGTTAGAAAATAAATTTCCAGGAAAAGATATTACTATTGATGATATTAAAACTAAGTTTCCACTTGTAGCAAAAAATAATCCAAATCACTTCTCTAAATTTAAAGTAAATGGAGTAGAATTTGGTGGAAAAAAAATACCAATATTTGCAGGACCTAATATGGTTGAAAGTAAGGAATTGATACTAGATTGTGCAAAAAATATTAAAAAAATTGGAGGTCATTTTTTAAGAGGTGGAGCCTTTAAGCCACTAACTTTCCCTTACAGAAGTAAAAAATATACTGAAACAAGAGAAGAAGGTATTAAATGGTTAAAAAATGCTAAATTAAAAACTAATTTACCTGTTGTTACAGAAATAATGGAAGAGAGATATTTAGAGCTAATATGTAAAACTGCGGATATTCTTCAGATTGGATCAAGAAACATGCAAAATTATCCGTTAATTACAGCTTGTGCCAAAACTAAAAAACCAATTCTTCTAAAAAGGCATTATGGAGCATCACTTAGAGATTGGCTAGGGGCGGCTGAATATATTTTATGCGAAGGTAATAATAAAGTTATACTATGTGAAAGAGGTGTTTCTGTACCTCACACCCATAGAAATACATCAAGATTTTTATTAGATCTTCAAGTTGTTCCAGCAGCTAAAGAAATTACACACCTTCCTATTGCAGTAGATCCTTCTCATGCAACTTTTTGGAGGCCTTGGGTAGAGCCAATGACTCTTGCTGCAATTGCGAGTGGTGCAGACGCAATTATGCTTGAGGTACATCCAGATCCAGAAAATTCTGCAGTTGATCCTCTGCAACCAATTAATTTTAAAGCATTTAAAAATTTAATGAATAAAATGGATAAAGTTGCAAAAATTTTAGGAAGAACAGTAAAATAAAAAAATATTTTTTTGTGAAAATAATTAATCTTTTAAAAAATAAATTAGATATAAATGAGGAAAAAAATTTTACTGCTATCATAGGATCTAACCCATCAAAAGGAGCTAGATCTCCATTGTTATGGAATTACACATTTAATAAAAATAATATTGACTGTAAAATGCATTGTTTTGATGTTGAAGAAAATAATATTGAAGAAGTTATAAATCAGTTAAGAAATAATAATTTTTTTTTAGGAGGAGCTATAGCGGTTCCATACAAAGAAAGAATTTTTGATTTATTAAAAAATAATGTAACGCCTGAAGCAAAAAATATTGGGTCAATTAACTGTCTATTTAGAAATAACAATGGTGATTTATGTGGTACAAATACTGATGGTGAGGCTTCAGTATTAGCATTAAAAGAAAAAACTGATAAAATAAATGGAAAAAAAATACTACTGATTGGTCCTGGTGGTGCAGGAAAAGCGGTAAGTGCTTATATATTAAAATCTATGGAGAGGCCCAAAGATCTCTATATATCTGGGAGATCAAAAAAAACTGTTGAATTTTGTAAAAAAATAAACTGCAATTTTATAGAGTGGCATAGTTTTGAAACTGTAATAGACGATTTTGATATAATAATTAATTGCTCAACACTTGGTCACGGTGAACTAATGAATTTATCACCAATATCTCTTGAGGGTGTTAAAAAAATTAAGAAGAATGCATTAATATATGATATTATATATGATCCTTCCCCTACTAAATTGTTAACTTCAGCCATAAATAGAAATATCAATACTTTAGATGGAAAAAAAATGAATCTGCTACAAGCTTCTTTAGCTTTTGATTATTGTATAAGAAGTTCTTCAAGAAATTTTATTACATTTGAATTAATGAGTGAAGAATTTAACAAAATAAATTAATTTTTTATTATTTTTTTAACTCGATACATATCAGAAAGGCCTTTCAAAAGTCTTTTAAATGTTCCATATTTTGATTTGCCCCCAAATCTTGGTCTATGATCTACTGAAATAAATATAACTTTATGACCGAAGCCTTTAAAAAGAGCAGGTAAAAATCTATGTATTCCATCAAAAAAAGGAAGAGATAGAAAAGTTTTTTTACTAAAAACTTTTAATGAACACCCAGTGTCCTTACAATCATCATCTAAATATTTGGATCTTATAAAATTTGCTATTCTAGAAGAAATAATTTTTATTAAACTATCTTTTCTTCTTAATCTTATACCTGCAACTAAACCATAATTACCTGATGAAAACTTATCAAATAAAAGTTGGATATCTTTAGGGTTATTTTGACCATCGCCGTCAATTGTTACTATGGTTTCGGTAGTAGCTTTTTTAATTCCCTCAATAATTGATAAACTCTGACCTAAATTTTTATTATTGTTTATAATATTTAGACTATATTTATTTTTTAAGTTATGTAAAATTTCTAGTGTATTATCAGTACTGAAATCATTGACAGTTATAATTTCATATTCGAAAGTTTTTAAATTTACGACAATTTCTTCAATTAGATTTTCAATACAACAGGACTCGTTATATAATGGGATAATAATAGAAAATTTTTTCACAATAAATTAATTCCTGGCAACGTCCTACTCTTCCATACCTTAAGATATAGTACCATCGGCGCTAACAGCTTTCACGGTCGAGTTCGGGATGGGATCGGGTGTTTATCTGTTGCTATTGTCACCAGGA
>MDTG01415602.1_pt1 | contig 13180 bp, 10 predicted proteins | sample 811421 | NCBI WGS metagenome assembly MDTG01 (sample SAMN05326645, study PRJNA326480) | marine metagenome | isolation source: seawater | place: Pacific Ocean: South East | collected 2011
AGGGTAAAAAGATCTTTACTAAAATATCTCAAGTTCGCAAGGTTGCGTGCCAGTTGAAGCAGTTAAGCCCACAAAAGGTATGCCACCTTGACCACCAACCCTGAAATGGTCCAGCAACGATACGGTCAAGGTGAGGTCAGTCATAGTGTGGCTCAGGTCTGCTGATCCTGATTTTGTTGCGAGGTGCGTGGCCGTTAAAACACCATTTTCAATCGTTCCAGTAAAGTTCTCAGTCCAACCGTAGGCCACGAAGTCAATGGTGTAGCCTGTTTCCACAGTTCTTGAACTGTTTATCAAACTGTTCGTGGTTTTGGAGTTTATCCGCACGGTCGCGGCCTGTGTGTAAGCGGGTGAGTCAGAGTCTGCGAAACAGTTGATCTGTCCCGTGTGGCTCACTGTGAAGTAGTCCGTGTCGCAACCGTTGTTGGCCACGAGGAACACCGCACACACCAGAATCTTGATCATTTTGCCAAACATATGTCACCTCAGTTCAGCAAAGGAGTGATCAAGTCCTCTGCATCTATGAACATATGGTAGATTCCGATTATTTCAACAGTAAATTGTAATAATATAACAGTAAAATTTAGTGGTAAATTTCAGGAGTAAATACTGTTGAACAGAGAGGACCCCAGTGTCAAGAAAGCCGCTTACCTACACAGCCAAGAGTCTGAACGCACACAAGATAGTGAGTGGTCGCGGCTGTTGGCTATGGCAGAAGACCATAAACACACAGGGCTACGGAGTCTGCACACACCTCAAGCGGGTTTGGTTGGTGCATAGGCTCAGTGCCAAACTGAACCGTGTGAAGAACCACCGTTATCTTGACGGTAATGTGGTGTTGCACCTTTGTGACAATCCCAAGTGTTTCAATCCCCGGCATCTGCAGATAGGCACACAACGGGAAAATATGAAAGATATGAAGAGGAAAGGCAGATGGAACAGATTCAACCGCGGTTAGATTCATTTCCTGCCGTGCATATGACCTTTGAACTGTGGGTCAATTATGTGTACGGTTATTCGCACACGGAATTTGACGAACACATACAAAAATTAAAAATCGCATACGACCAGATTGAGTGGTCAAAGGCTATAAATACAAACAGCAAACAATAGACCTGACCCTAACGGACAATCTTGTTTAGAGTTTGTGAGTTCGCGAACCCAAACTATGAGAGGACAATCTCGCAAGAGACCCTACATACAAGGATAATTCATTAACGTTTTAACATTAACTATGAACATTCATTAATTTGAAAGGAAAATAAACTATGGCAATAACTATAGACAACGCATTTTCTACTATGTTCTCTGACCAAGTGACTCACAATGCACAACAAAAAGCATCAAAGTTACAAGGTGCTGTTAGAACAGTTAGAAATGTAACAGGTAGCACTTACAAGTTTCCAGTATTAGGAAAAGCAGGTGCAGTAAAAAACAAAGTTTCACATCAAGACATTGAAGCACTATCAACTTTCGCAGGAACACCGTCACCAGCAGGTGCGGCTACTTGGGTTGGTGCGACAGGTGCCCCAATGAACTTTGGAACTTCAGCAACAGCAACTATTGACACTTACTCAGCAGGTGAGTACGCAGATGATTTTGATATTTTGAAGACAAATGCGGATGTTAGAGATGCTTATGCGACTTCAATCGCGGCGGCTATGAACAGAGCCTATGACAATGCAATTATTTCTGCATTAGATGCCTCTGTATCAGCACAGACTTTAGCGGCTGAATTAACAAATAACACACTTAACGAAGCAGGTTTAATTGCTATCCATAAAGCATTGAACGACCAAGACGCTGACGAAAATGACAGATACTTACTTGTATCACCAAACGGATACAGTGAGTTAATCACAAATTTTGGTAACAAAGCAGATGGTCCATTCAACAGAGCATTTACGGATGGTTCTATCCCTAACGTGTTAGGTTTCAATGTTATTATGCACACAGGCTTATCAGCAGGTTCAAACTCAGATCACAAATCTTATGCGTGGTCTAAGAATTCAGTTGGTATGGCAGTGGGTAAAGATATTTCAACTTCTGTAAATTATGTTCCACAAAAATTGGCTACATTAATTTCATCTGAGTTCTCAGGTGGTGCAGTTGTGATTGATCCTTTATCAGTAGTATCATTCGAAGCATAATTCTAATTTTTTTAGGATTGCAAACTTTAAAGGGCGGTGGCGACATCGCCCTTTTTTAATGACTAAATAATACACATAAGGATCTTATAAAATGGCAACAACAAAATTCACAATAGCAACACAATCACTCTTGAAAATTGGTGGCAATCCAATTTCAAGTTTTGCGGGCAACGACAGAGAATCAATAGTGGTATCCAATATGTACGATGACACAAAGAAATCATTGTTGTATTACACGTTTTGGAACTTCGCCACACAGAAAGCGACAGTATCAGCATTGGTAGAAACCATCACTGACGCCAGTTACAAATATGTGTATCAATTACCAGGTGACTACATCAGAGTGAAAGGTATCTTTGATGCGAGTGGAACCAAGCACACAGACTATTCAATTGAGAAGAACAAAGTGTATGCAAACATATCACCTTTGAACATAGAGTACATACAAAACAAAGATGAGTCAGAGTTCCCACCTTTCTTCACAGAAGTTTTGATCGCAAAATTGGCTTTTGAAATATGTGAAGCGGTCACAGGTGTTGGCACACTACAGGATAGGCTCGCACAGGACTATGAGAGAAAACTTAAAACTGCCAAGACAGTTGATGGTCAAGAAAATCCACCTCGTACATTGTTAGATGAAGGTAGATTGAACAAAGCAAGAGTTGGTCGTTCAACAGTAATATATCCAAGGGGTTAATTAGATGGCACAGATCAAAGTCGTCCAAAACTCTTTTACATCAGGTGAAGTAGGCGAGTATCTTGATGCAAGAGAAGACTTGGACATTTATACCACAGGTGCAAAGACGGTTGAGAACTTTTTCGTATTACCACAGGGTGGTCTTTTAAGAAGAACAGGTTTTGAATACATCGCAGGTGTCAATCTAAACGGAACAGATGAAACACATTTGGGTTTTGAAACTAATGCAAGATTGATACCATTTAGATTTTCAACAGATCAGGAATACGTTTTAATTTTAGAACACAACACTAATGATGGTGGCAAGTTCCACGTCTATAAAAATGGTGCCAAGGCGACCACAGTCACAGATGCATTGTGTGGTTGGACAGCCGATAACATCAATGAGTGGCGATTCACACAGACATTTGACACAATGATTTTGACACACGAAGACTATGCACCAGTACAGATAACAAGGCAATCACACACCAGTTGGTCAATAGCCAATGTGAGCCACACTTTCTTACCTATGGCTAACTTTGACACAGGTATAACACTTCAACCAGACACAGGATCAAATGGTATTGATGTTGGTTCATCAAAAACTTTGACAGCATCAGCAGATCCAAGTTCGCATTTCAGCAACGGTGATTACATCAGAGTGAATGGTGGCTTATACAAAATCACATCAGTATCAAGTTCAACGACTATAACCTGTGACATTGAAGAAAAACCACAAAACACATTGTTGGCAGGTTCAACAGAATACCAACAGACGGCTTTCAGTGCCACAAAAGGTTATCCAAAATCAGTGACCTTCCACCAGAACAGATTGATATATGGTGGTACTAAAAACAAACCACAGACAATATTTGGATCACAGACAGGTGACTTCTTCAACTTCAAACCCACAGTGGCTTCAGTAGAAAATGATATCACAGTAGGTACAGTGACAGATGATAGTGCATTCGCATTCACGATTGGTGCTGACACTTCAAACGTTATTAGACACGTTGTTTCCAAACAGACCTTATTCATCTTTACCAGTGATGGTGAGTTTGAAATGGTTGGGTCACCAGTGACACCGTCTAACGTGAATGTTAGACTACAGACCAAGTATGGTAGTGTAGCCGGTGCACTGAATCCAACCACAGTTGACAACGAAGTATTATTTTGTAGTGCCAATGGTAGAGAACTTAGAGGTTTCGTGTTTGATTTCAACTCAGATTCCTTCTATGCGAAGAACTACACGATCATATCACACGATGTATTAAGCAATCCGCAAGACATCGCATTTATGAGAGCCCACAGGAACACAAACCAAAACTATGTTTTCATCATTAACGCAGATGGCGAACTTGCAGTATTGGGATTGAACGTAGAGAAACAGGTTGCGGGTTGGTCAAGATTCAAGACAGATGGAAAATTTAAAAAAGTAGTTGCAGTTCACGATTCAGATACTGATCCAGAAACACAGAGATTGTATGCACTTGTAGAAAGAACAAGAACCAAAGATGACGGTTCAACTATCACAGGCTTACATTTAGAAAGATTGACAGAAGACAATGTTTATTTAGATGGCTATATGACCAAGAACACAGGTTCAACATTTAGCACAATTGGTTCAGCACATCCATTCGCCAACCAAACAGTTAATATAGAAGCAGATGGTATAGTACACTCAGACAAAACAGTGGGTTCATTCAGCAGTGGAGCAAACATCACGTTAGATGACAGTTACAGTGATGTACATATAGGTAAAAATTTCACATCAACATTAAAAACATTGACTTTGCCAGTATCGTTGAACGGACAACCATATAGAGGTGAGCAGATAACAAAGATAAGTGCCTTGGCTAACTTGAACAACACACAGGCACTCAAGATAGATGGATCTGAACTTGATTTTAGATTTGCAGGACAGAACTTGGGAACAGCGATCAATCCATTCACAGGAACCAAAAAAATATTTGTGAGTGGTGTATCAACTGACCCATTTGTTACATTGACAGTGGACACGCCATTGAAATCTACAATCTTAGGAATAACAACAGAGGTCAAATTTGGCACATAAATATTTGAAAGCAAGGAACTAACTATGCCACAACTATTACCAGCATTACCAACATTAGCACAAGTGGGAACAGCCCTAACGACAGCGGCACCTTATATTGCGGCGGCAGGTACTATGTATATGGCTAATCAAAACATACAACTTGCGAACCAACAAGCGGCCATCAGTGAATACCAAGCGGCCAATGAGGCTATTGCTTTAAATGAGAGAAGTAACGAAAGACAAAGACGTTTACGAAGAACCATTGGAGCACAGCGAGCCTTGTATAGTGCGAGTGGTGTTAGTTTAGAAGGAACACCAACAGATATATTTTCAGATACGGCGGCTGAATTCGCTTATGAAGATTATGCAGATAGATTTGACACATATGGAAGAATGGGATCAAAATCTATGGAAGCAGATGCGTACAGAAGATCAGGCAAACAGAAAGCATTTGGCAATCTGTTAGACTTTGGAATTACTTGGGGAATGAGAGGTTAATTATTTGAGTTTTGATCAGTGGTTTAGACAAAAGTACAACAAACAACCAAAAGATATTTTTTGGTATGATTTAGCCACTGTATATTTAGATCAATACAAAAGAGAAACAGGAGAAATGAACAATGCCAAAAGTAGGAAGTAAAAAATTTAGTTATACAAAAGCAGGTAAGAAGAAAGCCAAGTCTTATGCAAAGAAGACAGGTAAAAAAGTAAGTTACAGGAAAAAATATTAATGGCAACATACAAAGGTCAGAATTTTGAGACAAACTCAGGTAGGAGTAGTGCAACAAGAATAAATCAATACTCCGCAGGCAGAGTGCCAACAGGCAGAGTGCCAAGACCAAACCTACCAGACTCATCTGTTGATATAGCCAGTAAGGTTGTGAGAGTATCTAACAAGATATTAGATGCCAAAGCAGAAAGAGAAGGCCTACAGGCAGGGTTTGAAGCAATAGAACAAGGCACACAAACTATCGATCAAGCAGAAGCAACACCAATGACTATAAGAGGTGATGCATTTAAAAAAGGTGCAAGAGATGCCTTTGTAGCCAAAACAAAAAACGAATTAGAAATTGAATTAACAAAACTATACAGTGACACAACGATCAACACTGATCCAGAAGCATTCGCACTCAAGACACAAGAACTGAGAGATAAAATTGCAGATTCAACTCCATCAAGTTTGGCACCAAAATTGTTACCTGTGGTTGATGATGCTATCAATCATTATAACAATAAAACTTTAGCATTGAGCATAGCAACAGAAGATGCAAACAACACAGCAACGTTGAAAGATAGATTATTCACAATTATCATTCCAAGGATCCAAGAAAACATTTTAAAAGGTAACAGAGTTGATAGTGACTTGGGTGAAAGTTTAGGAATATTAGAAAGTTTAAGAGATCAAAATAAAATATCTCAAGAAGAATTTTTACAAAATAAAAATATTCTTTTCTCAAGTGTGGTAGAACCTTTCATAAGACAAAAGTTTGAGTCAGCAGAAGACAAGGCAGACTTCTTAGAAAAATTTAAAAATAATGAAAACACAGCAGAAATAATGGCTGACTTATATGAACAGTATGGTGATGAATTTGAAAATGCGGTGGGTGAAGATACATTTCCAAAAACATTAGACATTGATTCATATGACAAGTTGGCTAACATCTTAGAAAAAGAACTTAACACAAAAATTAAAGGTTTGAGAACAGAAAGAACTGTTTATGAAAATGGTTTCTCGACAAAGATAGATGAAGCAATCAAAAATGGTGATAGGTTAGAAAACGTCATTGACCTAAATGATTTTGAAAATGAATTAGACAGTTTGCTTTACAGCGAAGAAGACAAAGAGGCCTTGTATGCACTTTATAAAGAAGGTGTGATAGTCACGGAGTACACACAAAATTTAAGTTCAATCACAATGAATGCTATTGAAGGTAGAATTCAGGCAGTTGATGACAAATTAAAATTGATAGCAGGTGATGACCAAGTTGATGCTGACACAAATATTCAATTGATGGCTTTGAACAAAGCAAAAGGATATTTGGTTGCCAAACAGAGCGAACTTTTGACCGCTTACAATGGTGGTAACATATATGGTTACCTAAAAGTAAATGATGTTGAAACGTACGACACAACCATTGATGAGTTATTCCAAAAGAATATATTTGAATTAACAGAAGCAGATCTAATAAAAAGAAGAGAGTTGGCCGCATTACAATTAGGAATTGATAATGTTGAAGGTATGCCATTGTTAGATGAAACAGAAATAACTCAAGTAAAAGAAAGTCTAACACAAGCAACAACGGCCAAGGAGTTAACAAGTGCAATTAATCTTATCAATCAAATGGACTTGCCTTCAAACATATATTTAGAAATGGATCTACCTGCTGAATTAGAAAGTTTGTTTATATTGAGTGGTGGTGGAGCATCAACTTCATTCAAGTTCGCGGCAGAGGCCTATTTAGGTAAAGAAGATAATTTAAAAGCGGCAAACATCAGTAAGAAAGATGCCAACACAGTGGCAAATGACTTCTTAAGTGATGATAAATTTATAGGTATCACAGCAGATGTGACTACTAAAAATGCAATGGTAGATGTGTATGCTTCTTTCTATGCCAAAGCACTTACGACCACAGAAGGTGACACAGAAGCCGCAGAACGAATTGCAAAAAATCATTTTGATAAAGCATTTAGGATTGAAGAAGTTGAATGGAATGGACAAAATGTTTTGATCCCAAACAATATTTCAACAGCAGACTTCAATAAAACTTTAGAAGATGCAGAAGAAATTTTAAACAATCCATTGAAGTATGGAATTATGCTATCTGAAAATGCAGGTATAACTGATTTTGATTTAGCAGAAAACACTATTATTATTAGACAAGGTGATAAACTTTTATTCCAGATCGCTAACAAAAATGATCTAACAGCAAATGATGATGGTAACTTAACTTATTATCAAATCCAAAGTAATGGTAAAAATGGTAAAGCACCAACAGAAACTCTTGCTATCAATATTGATCCTAACAAAAGAGTTGTAGCACCAAAAGATATAGAAAACAATCCTGCTTGGAGTGTTATTGTTGAAACAGACAAACAGGCACCTGAGTTAAGTAAAAATCAAAACACATTTGAAAATTATTATATTGATATAGCAAAACAAGGTGGCTATGAAATTGGTGTGGTAGAAAAATTTGCCACAAACATTGATCCAACAGATGGTGACAAACAACTTATACTGACAGGTATAGGTGTTAAACTAAACAATGGTTCTATATCACAAGATGAATTCAATTGGTTGAACACTAACTATCCAGAAGTGTTTGACGGATTGATGATCCCTGAAGTACAGGCAGAAGTTCAATTGCTGTATAGTGTGTTCAAAGAAAATGGTGGATATTCCACATTGAGAACAGGTAAGAAATTATCACCTTTAGCAACTTTATATATTGTTCATCAAGAAGCCTATGTGAAATACTTGGAAGGTGAGTTGGCAACGTTGAAAGAGTCAACAGGTGAAGCCACAAATATATTTGATGCAAACCCAGACAAAGAAGGAACACAAATATTTAATTTTGATTCTTCCACAAACCAACAAAGCAAGAAAAACAAAATCAAAGAATTAGAAAAAGAATTAGATCAGGAGTCCTAAGATGAAAAAATACCAGTTAGGCTATACAACTGATGAATTCTTTACACCGTTGTCCAAAGCGACTTCAGGTGAGAATGCCAGTATTGCCTATCGAGATGGAAGATCAAACACATTTGGAAAAATGGGTGTAGATCTATTTGAAGATCTAAATGATTCAACAGCATACATTGAAGAACAAGATTGGACGCCAAAAAATAGATATTGGCGAGAAGGTTTAGAATGGACACCTGACTTGACTGTGGGTGGAGCGGCCAAATTAGCAGAAGTTTATGATTTAGATAGACAATATGAATACATAAAAAATAGATCAGGCACCTTTGACAATGTTATGAGAGGTACGTTGAACATTGGTACTATGATGATAGTAGATGAAGTCAATCTTATACCATTCGTAGGACAGTTTGCTAAAATTGGACAAGGTATAAAAGCAACAACAACGGTTGGTAAAGCAGTGAAAGCCTTGACAGTAGGAACTAAATCAAAAACGGCAGGTGGTGCATTTGTGTCAGGTGCAATACAGACAACACCTTACACAGCAATAGAGGCCTTTTACCTAACACCACAATCAGAACAGATCAGAAGACAACAAGATATCAGTTTTATGAATCAGTTGTTTGGCTTCACTTTAGGCACAGCGGCAGGTGGTGCCTTTGGTGCCGCGGGTTACGGTTTCAGGAAATGGTTACAGAACACAAAAAATGATCCAAAGATCAACAATCCTTTAGATGAACAAACACCAGAAGCATTAGCAAGGAAAGAAATAGTTGATACGGAAGTATCAAAATTAGACATAAAAGACAGCAACCTTGTAGATGTTGAAGTACAATCAAGACCTGATGTGGATGAATTTGATTTAGAAAATATCAGTTTAGACAACAAAACTAAAAAAACAAGTTTCACTGAAGATGGATTATTATCAAAAGATGCGACAGCACCAACAGTGATCAATTCAGTGAGAGGTGTGTTATCAATAACAACCAAAAAGAAATTATTACAACAAGTATTAGAGTCTATCAGACCAGAAAATTTAAAATCAGATACTATCAAAATAAAAGTTAGAGGCACCAACCAAAGATATATTTTTACAAAACAACAGGTGCTTGAAATCACACCAGTGTTAGAAAGATTTGGTCTCAAGAAAACTAAAATTAATAAAAAGAGAACTATGTTGGAAGTCAAGTTTGAAGGTGATACGTATGCTATAACAAACAATGAAAAAACAGGACAACCAATTGCATATAAAAAAGGTGCAGATGGAAGATACACTACACCAGAAGATGAAATAACAAGTAAAAAAATATTTCACGGTGCAGTAACAAAAGATCCAAGTATCAAAGCACAAATAAAACAAGACATAGATGGACAAAACAAAATTGAAAGTGAAGCCACAGATGCAGTTGAAGAAACTGTTGATGTTAGAGGCAAACACAAAAACAAAACATATGATGAAGTGACAGATGAATTAACAGGTGAAGGTTATGCTAATATAACAACACCACAACAGTTAGACACATTACCTGAAACACTTGGTGTCAAAAAGGAATGGGTCAAAGCAGTCAATGATGGTCAAACATCAATTAAAAGAACAGTATTTGTTGATGGTAAGAAAGTAGAAAAAATTACAGACCTTACTGAATTAAAAACACAGATAGATGAGATTGCACAAAACAAACAACTATTAGAGGAAGTGGAAAGCAAATTAGACGATTTGATGATTTGTAACGCGACGAATTAATATGGCAAACAAACAATGTAGCATTAATGTATTAGGTGATGACTTACTTAACAAATTAAGAAGAGCAGGTATCTTAGAAGATATTGAATCTAAAATAGATGATGCTGTTAAAAAATTTGAAGGTGATAGTTTAGATACTGCCAAACTTACTGAAATAAGAAATGGTGTTATCAATAATGAAGTAAGCAAAATGAAGAAACAACTTAAACCAAAAGTTGTAGAAACTAAAAATGCAATCACAATGGTTGAAAAATTAGAAGACAAATTGGATTGGTTTGTGACTAATTTTCCAAATAGTCCATTGATTAAAAGTTATAAAAAAGGCGACAAAGAAAAATTACTTAATAATATATTGATAGGTGCTTTGTATGAATCAAACTATTCCAAAGGTGCTAATTTAGAAAGAGTAACACAAAGTACATTAGGAACTTATTGGGGTAATTTAATTGATAGAAGACTCACAAATGAAATTGGTGAAGATTGGCACAAACACACAAAAGGTAGAGAAAATGCAGAAAAAATAATGGAAGACATTATTGCAATACAAAAAGATCCTGCAAGAAAAACTTCTGTAAACAATAGCAACACACCACATTACAAAATAGCAAGAGCAATAGCAGATTCATTTGAGAAAATGGTTGCAGAGAATAATGTTGTTGGTGGTAAGATGACAATGTTGAATTTGGTGCCTAAAGTTAGATTAAACGTTAACAAAATTAAAAATAAAAAAGAAGAATTTATAAATGACTTCGCAGAATATTTAAGTGACCAAGATATAATTCAAAAATATGGAATCACTGATCCCGCAAAGATCAAAGCATACAAAAGAGAGATTGCATTAAAAGAATATGACAGAGTGACGTCAGCGAGTCCTGATATGGACACGTTTGGTAATGAACTTGATATGACCATCAATAGAGATTATCAAATTGCATCAAGTGGTAAGAGTTACTTTGATATCACTGCCAAATATACAAGTGAACAAGATATGGAAAGTATGTTTTTTGGACAGTTCCAAAAATTATCAGAACAACACGCGATGACTAAAATGTTTGGTGCAAGTCCTTTGACATTTATTAACAAATTAAAAAAACAATTATCAAAGAGTGCAACATTGTCCAGTGCCGCAAATGGTAAAGGAATGGACATATTAGAAAAAGGATTAAAAAACAAAATAGAAAGAAGACCAATAGCAAGAGGTTGGTTTATGAGCACATTACAAAATTTAAGAAATGTTACTTTAGGTAAGTTGGGTTTTGTATTTGTTGATCAAGTGATTATGGAGCCTGTGTTTAGTGCATTTAGATTGTTCACAAGAGGTGATAACACTATGAAAAATATGCTTGGCAATATGTCACCATTCCAAGGCAAGAAGAAAAGAAATGTAGCAAGATTCCACGCAGTGGCTATGGAACATTACATAGGTGCAGTCAATAACAGATATTTTGGTGAAGTGTTTGAAGCAGGTGGTCGTGTAACAGATGCAACAAGAAATTTAGCAAATAAATTTATGAGAATAACAGGTTCAACTTATTTTTCAGATGGACAGGCGGCGGCAGGTTTTGCTGTTCAAAGAATGGATGTGACAGATGCATTAAAGTCAGGAAGAAAATGGAAACAACTGAAAGCAGATAAAAAAACAAAAAGATTCATACTTGATTTAGAACAAGCAGGTATTGATGAAGGTGCTTGGGATGATGCTGTAAGACAACTTGACAAATATTTAGATGAAGATGGGTTGTTTGATCCATTTGCATTACCAGTAATCAACAACACTTTAAGATCAAGAGGACAAACAAGATACGATGCTTGGATGGCTTATTTCCAAAAAAGAGTTGATGGCTTATCAAGAATGAAACCGGGTGAAATAGAAAATGCAAGATTAACTTTTTTCAATGATGGAAAAGAAATGAATGCAGTCATTAAAACATTAGTACAGTTCAAATCATTTGCATTCTCAATAGGTAGAAGAGTGTATGGTGATGCTTACTTGCACGGTGGCAAGATTGGTGTAATGAAACAAGCGGCAGGATTAGCAATACCAATGTTCACAGCAGGTATAGTAGCAACACAGGCCAGAGAAATGATGAAAGGTAATGCTCCTTTGAGTTTTGACTTCACAGAAGATTCAACATTGTTAGAAAGAGCATTTCAACGTTCAGGTATAACGGCAATATTTGCACCATTTATAGATCCGTTTGTAGAAACTCAATTTCAAGCAATATATGAAAATTCAACTAACAACAGAAATCTACAAAATGATTATGAAAGAGAAGTTTTAGGTCCAAGTATTTCGTCTATGATTGATGTGATGTCAGGAGCAGGTTCAACTGTGGCTTCTGTGTTTACTAAAAAAGAAGATTTTAAAAAGAGTGCATTTGGTTTCACGAGAGACTTGGGTGCTATGTTTTTACCAAATGGTTTGGGTTTCTCGAAGTTACAAAAATATCTGTTGTATGATGTTTTAGAACAAAACTTATTACCAAAGGAATACAAGAAGAGAAAAAGACGAGATAAAAAATTAGCAATTAAACAACGTGATAAAAAAGCCACAAACATTTTGGAGTGGGCGGACAGGATCAATTAATTGGAATAAATATTAAAGTTAAGGATAATTTTATATGGCAGTAACAAGCACAACACCAAGCATTCAATACACAGCAAACGGTTCTACTACTGAGTTTGCTTTCACATTCGTTGTTCCAGCAAGTGATTCAGGCGGAACGATATCATCAAGCACAGGATCAATATCAAGCAGTAGCAACTCATTGACAGTTACGGATTCAAACTTCTTCTACACCAATGACCTACAAGGCAAAGCGATAACGATAGCAGGAGCAGGATCAGGTTCTGCAACATTAGAGACAACTATCACGACTGTTAATTCAGCAACAAATGTAACTCTTGGAAA
>MDTG01441607.1_pt1 | contig 13179 bp, 10 predicted proteins | sample 811421 | NCBI WGS metagenome assembly MDTG01 (sample SAMN05326645, study PRJNA326480) | marine metagenome | isolation source: seawater | place: Pacific Ocean: South East | collected 2011
ATTTATCTTACTTAATTTATTTAATTTTTTGATCCATTGAATACATAACTTTGACCAACCATAATCACTTAAATGTGTATGCCAATTCTGTTTTTTAATCGGTTTAATATTATCTTTCTTTTCAATATATAATCGATTATCAATTTCAAATAAATCATCCGTTAAATAAAATCTATCCATATTATCTCATTAATAATATTTTTATCTTTAGATATTTAATAATAAATACAAGATTTTTGCATTCGTTTAACCGTCTTCTTTATTTCATCCCATTTCTCTTCTTTCTTATTACATCTTTCATCCCCCACTCTCCGATTATAAGAAGAACTATAATTCCATATTAATTCTTTAATTTCTTTTTCACTATATTCTGAATGATATTTCTTTATCAGTGTTATTATATACCGATTACAATGAAAATCATTCGCTTGATATATCCATTCAGTCTTTAATAATGGTTCCATACTTAATTTTATATGAGATATTTTATCGTTTTTAATATTCATTTTATTATCCGATATTTTATGAATATAATATTCAATCATATTCATATCTCCTTTCATCCCACCATAAGACTTTCGAAACCGCAAAGAATATAATACATTTATTATTTCTTTATCATATGTATCATCTGTCCATTTTTTTTCAATTCTATCTTTATTTTCATATGACATTTTTTCTTTCTCATTTGATAAATAATACACTACACCCAATAACCATTTAACCATCACTTCTTTTATCTGAAACCCCTTTGTATTTGCTATCATTAACCATATTATCACTATTATAGATTCATGTATTGTTACATCTTCTAACATTATTATTGGCAATCTCCTTAAAAATGACTGAAGATCTATATCAATATAATGTTTCGCCGTTTTAACAGCAATATAATCTTTCATACGACGAACACTTTTCTGTAAATGTGATGATAAATATGGAACTTTTGTATAATACTTCTCTTTAGGTGGATAATAATTCAATAACTCAGGTTTTATCCACCCACATATACTATATTCTTCTTTCTTTATCTTATAAGTATGAATAAAGTTTACTTTTTCAGGTTTATTTTCTAAAATACATATATTAATTGGTCTTTTATCATTCCATTCTAAATAAAAGAACATTATTTAAAAAATTTAAAAGTATAAAAATATCAAATTTATTATTTACAATCTTCATGATTATCAATTAAACCCAAATATGTATTTTCACCAATACGTGTTTCAAATGGTTCAATTATATTTTCTTGAGGATCTTTATATACATTTATCCAACGATTTTTAGTTTGTCCTCTTAATAATTCAGGTGGATCATTCAATTTTGTATCTTCTTGATGAAAAAATCCATCACTAAAATGTGTATATTTTAATACTAAATTCTCATCGGGTTTATAATGATGGTTTGGATCCTTCGAAAATTTACGTGTAATATTCATTAATTCAGAATCAACATCGATCAACTCCTTCCCCTCTACTAATGAATTCCCTGTTTTTTGAAGTCGTATCGTCGGTGCCCATGGATATATCGATTGTGTTTGATTTTGTATATCATTCGTTGTATATCTACCCGACCCCGTCGCCTGTTGATAATTTTCAGCATCATATTGTTCTTGAAGTTTCATAAAATCTTCCATTATATTTATTATTATATATTTTTTTTTATTTATTAATTATTTAAAATACCTTTGCGATTTAAATAATCAATATTTCTCGCAATTTGTCTCGATGGTAATCCACCACGTGGCCATTCAGCCATAGTATCCTCAGGTATAATATGTATTGGATCTTGAACTTCGCTCTCAAGCCTTTCAACCATCGGTGTTATTGAATATGGTAATGTTGTTGATCCAGATAATACATTACATGGACGATCAATCTTAGTAATAAGGCTATCACGTATAATAGATTCTGTATCAACATCATGTTCACCTTTACCAAAGAAACCTTGATTTAATAAATGAGGTAATTGATTAATATATTTCTTATTTGTTAATACATCAAATCTAACATCGGAATCTTTATCTATTAAACAACCATTCTCTCCCATCCATCCTTCACCACCCTTAAAATTAACATATGGCTGACTTAATTGAACCTCACGAGCTTTTTCTAATCCACAATCACATCCATACATACTATCCAAATGATAATTTGATGGTCCAAATGATTGTTGAATTTCCATATTCACCACCGCTGGATCCGAATTCAATGAAGCCTTACTATTTAATTTAAAATCCATATCTATATCATTTTCAGAACATTTCTTTAATTGTTCTGTTGGTAATTCCGATAAAAAACCCCCATGGTATCCATTCACAGCTACATTTTCTGTTTCTGTCATTTATATTATGAAAATATATTTTATTTTCACAATTTCTATTAAAAATAAAAAAAAAAAAAGATAGAGTTATCAGTCAGAACTAATTAATGAAGAAGGTGAACTACCATACTGATTTGCAGCACATTGTAAACCATTTCCTTCTTTACATGTTCGAGGTGTTAAATACAACCATTTCGCAAATGAACCTTGATCATTCGGTATACTATTTCCTGGAACAGTATAAAATTGCCTCTGTGAATTACTCTTTCCAAATATATCATTCACATCACGATACAAATCATTATTAAAATGTTTATCAATCTCTCTTTGAATACCCTTGTTATTATATGAATCACAACTCTCAAAATCATTATTTGTTGTATTATAATCATATATCTCCGGATTCATAAAAGGATTGTTACTTGATGGAATTTTACAACTTCCCTCCAGTTTTTGTATCATATCTGAATTATCCTCCTCTGATATACTTGTATTATTCATTAAATCTGTATTTACCTTATTTAAATATGTTTCAGAATATTTTCGACTTAATATATATGTCATTATACCAATCACAAATGGTATGTAAAAAACACTCGATCTTTCCCGATTAAAACTAAATACTATAATTGAATAAAATATTGATAATCTCAATAAACTATTCAATTTACGATTAAAATCAAACCCTTTACTCGGTATTATCTCAAATAAATATTTTTTCTCATAAAGTATTGAAAATTTATCAATCCATAAAGGCGTCATATATATACTATATTATTATAATTTATAAAAAAATTATTATTTTTTATTTTCTATTTTATCAACTTTCACGTTTTTTTCTTGCAATTTTTTCTGTAACCTCTGTCGTGTCACATTCGGATTATGATCATTATTTAAGTTCACATTTTTCACATCCTGTGGAACATCCTGTCCCATCGATGAAAATAATTGCCCCTGCATACTTAATAAAGAAGAAAATAATGGATTTCCTTGCATTGTATTACAAATATTACTCGCTTCGTCCATTAAATTTCCATCACCCGAATGATCCGTCACTTTCGAACTAATTTTCTGAATTATATTCATCATATTATCACCAGATAATAACTTCTCAAGTCCACCATCCTCTCCACCAATCATATTTTCAATATCCAAATCTTCAGAAATTTCTTGTGCAATTTTTCCTATATTTGTATTCTTAAATAATTGATCCATATCTTCCAATCCACTATTCACACTTTCCGGATTTTCATCAATTATCTGATTTATTTCATTCACATTCAATGCTTCATTTAATTTCTTTAATTTCTTTAAATTTTTAAATGTTTTTTTATCTTTTACTTTTTCTTGTGTTTCGATACTCTTTAATACATCTTTCATTTTATCACCCGAATCAATCTTAATCTTAATTACACAAAATGTCTGCAAATATTTCCATATACTATTTCTAGTCTGTGGACTTATATTCGAATTCCATATCGTCTTAAATGAAACATTCTGTAATATTACTGGATCTTCATCAAATAATTTTAAATCTTTTTCCGAAATTTTATCACTTATTTCATCTATATTATTTAAAAATTCGTCCATTTTTTCATGTAGTTTTCCCTCTCTCTTTCGTATTTCTTCACCTTCACCATCACTCGTTTCTTCATCATCAGAAGATGATGCAATACTTCCTTCTGGTGATGGTTCGGATTGTGGTCCATTATCTCTCAATATATCAAAATAATAACTTGAAAGTCTTTTTTCATATTCTGGGAAAACCTTAATTATTTCATTAATAAAATTACAAAATACTTCGGTCACATTTTCACTCATTTTATTCTATATTTATATTTAATTCTCTATATATTTTTGTAAAATTTAACGTGGTCTATTAGGCATAATTTCACCTCTCTCTTTCATCATTCTTTCATAATCATTATCAAATTGTTCCGTTTTTTTATTATTTAATGAATGACCTTCCCTTGAAATATCCATCTGTGAACCCCCATCCATACCACCTATACTTTGATACATTCCTTCTGTAATAGACTTATCATTACCATCCAATGGAGCATATGATAAATCAGAACCATTTGTCATATATCCATCAAACATCACATCATTATTTTCAGATGGCTGCTGTTGTTGTTGTTGTTGATGAGGCATCTGTTGATGTTGTTGAGGCATCTGTTGATGTTGTTGAGGCATTTGTTGTTGTTGTTGAGGCATCTGTTGTTGTTGTTGTTGTTGAGGCATTTGTTGTTGTTGATTTCCTAATTTTTGTGATAATACTTGAAATAATTCATCAGCATTCCATAATTCACCATTTGATATCATTGATGGAACACTTTTAATTACATTTGGATATGGACTATCTTCAATCGCAGAAACCTGTATCGATCCTTTTAATTCGGGTATTTTTTGAAGCATCATTAATAATTTTCGAGAATGGGGACAATTTTTACTTATATATATTGTTGATTGATTATTCATTTGTATTATTAAAAAAAATAAATATTATTTTTAACCTTATTTAAACATATTTTAAATTTGATAATTATTATCTAGTATAATTCAAAAATGGATCACAAAATCAACATCAAATTACTATCGAAAAAAGGCGTATCCAATAATATTGTTTTCGATATTAAAGGTGATAGCACTATCGGTTTAGATAAAAGTATCATTAATGCCCTTCGAAGGACAATCTTATCAGGAATTCCAACAATTGGTTTCCGAACAGATATCGATCAATCTGATATTAAAATTGTAAAAAATAATACATCCCTTCATAATGAATTCCTTCTTCATCGTTTCGCCCTTCTTCCATTATATATTGACCCAATCGATTACAATAAACAATATTTATTCTATCTTAATGTAGAAAATATCGATCAACCCATCAAAACAATTACTGCGGGTGATATTAATATATATCCTCTCAAAAAAAATATTGATCCCGATCTTCTTAAAGAAATTGATATCAATAACTATGATACAGAAAATCCCATCAATGATAAACAAAAAAATAATATTTTAAGACCCTTTCGTTTCAAAAATAAAAATGAATACTGCATTCTCACAGAACTTAAAAATACAAACTCAAAAATAAAACAAAGCTTAGAACTATATGGTGTGCCCAGAGTTTCATATGCTCATGAAGACGCTCGATGGCAATCTGTTTCATGCGCAACATATTCATTCAAAAAAAATGATGAACTTTTCAAAAAAGTTCTCAAAGAAAAATCAGAAATAGAAGAAATTAAAGATAAAAAAGACTTTGAAAAAGCACTTTTCATCAAAGATAGTGAAAGATATTTCTATCGAGATATTCAAGCAGAACCCTTTTGGTACACTTTTAAAATCGATTCTCAACATCACTATTCATCAAAAGAAATATTCATTACCGCATGCGAAATCATCACCAAAGATCTAGAAATATTCTCCAAAGAATTACCCAAAATTATCTCAGATGAAGATTGTATAATGTCTCTTAATAAAGATAAAAATAATGAAAATATTTATGAAATCTCTGTTCAAAATTATGATAATACAATTGGTAACCTATTACAAAACTATATATCAAGATACCTTATTAATAATAAATCAGTCCTTAACCTCTGTGGATATAAAAAAGAACATCCACTCGAACAATCCATCTCATTTAAACTTTCCATCAACCCAAATAATAAAATTTTCAATCAATCCATCGAACAAAAATTAGTCGCAATGATACAAATCATTCAAGAAGCATGCGCTGACCTAATCAATATATTCGCCAAAATTAATTCAGAAGCAGATAGTAAACTCTAATAAAAATAATTATATATAAATAACATCTTCTTAGATGGTAATTGATGCATATAATCTGATACAATCTTCATATTAATTTTATTTTTTGTCGTTTTATAATATTCATGTAACTCATATAACAATGGTTTTAATGAATAATTTGTATCTTTCATTTTTTTCGTTTTTCGTATAAATATCGATACATATTCTTCATACAATTGATCTTTAATTTTATTATAATTCACCTTATATTCATTAAACTGATACTGATCCTCCGGAAAATAATTCAAATATTCCACCAATAACCTTTTTTGTCTCAACTCAATATAATTCAAAAATGTATGATTATTATTCATTTTAAGACGCTTCACATACAAATATGTAGGATTTATCCAATTCAATCGAAAATTACCCTGTTTCATAGTAAAACCCTTAATTGTATATGGTAAATAATCATTATAACTCTCCAATCCATATTCATTCATATCAAAGTTACTCACTATTCCATCAATTTCCGGCAATATTTCAGGATGAATTCCATCTCCATTAATTCTATAACATTCCACCAAATATATCGCATTTTCTTCAACCGGAACCACAATTCTATTTTTCTTATGACGTAATACAAATGAATAACAACATTCTTTATCTAACTCTTCAAACCATTCCGTCCCCATTATTTCTTTAAACATATGATGAAATGGAATTTTTCCATCCCAAGAATTTTTTGCACCAATATTACTCCGTGTTGATATAATCCATTCATCATTATGATAAAACATATTTACCATCGTTCCCTCTATCAATGGCTGAAAAACCTTTTTATCTCCTTCATTAATTTCATTCAAAATCTTAATTAAATCAGGCTCATAATATGCCTTCAATGGTGGAACACACACTACTCGATCCGTATTTATATCAATTATCGCTCCCCGACAATACCTCATCCACGGATGTTCCTCATAATTATACTCCTTATCCCGTTTCGCTTTAATTAAAGCAAGTCCATTCTTACTATATTTACGAACATATAAATTTTCTTTTTTAAATAATTCAAGATAATTAACTTTATTCTGATCAATAAAGTTCTGCAAATCCATGTTCAATTATTTATTATTATGTTTTAATTTTTTAAATAATAATTTATCTATATATAAGTAATATGGAACCTCAATCGAATGAAATCATTCCCGTCAATAAACCCATTGACGAATTTGAAGAAACTATTGATGATGATTTTATCACTCAATCAGCAGAACCCACCTTATCCATCGACCAAAATATTTATAAAACCAAACTAAACACAAATGATTTATATATTATTATTTATAATGATGGACGCAATGGTGTAAATGATATTTTAGCCTCAATCATTTCAATATCAACTGATGATAAAAAAATATATCTCAAAGATGAAGAAAATAATACCTCATTCATTTCTTTCATTAATGATGATGAACTACTACTCAAAACAGATGATTACCATATCTTAGAAATCCAAAAAGTAAAAGAACTCAATATTGATACACTTAATAATGATGATTTTATACTCACAAAAGACCTTTACCCAGAAATATACCTAGATGTTGATCCAGTTAAACACAAACAATACTCCATTCAAGAAAAAAAAGAAAGCCTCATCACAGAAATGATCGCCATTTATAATGCTTATAATAATGATACACTTATTCAACAAATTTATGATATCGCAGATAACTTCATAAAAATTTATCAAAAAGATATAATTGATGATTATTCAAATAAACTCCAGTTTATTAAAGAACTTTTACATCACAACAATTTCAATCTTCCTTCATGGATTATACCCATCGTTGATAATAAAAAAATCATCTACAAACAAGATGATGAAGATAAAACACCCCATGATGACATAATCATTAAAGATTTCATCGATGAACTTAAAGAAAAATATGAAATTCTTTCACAAGAAGGTATTTCTTCCAATTCATACAAACGATATCTTAATATTCTCGAAAATTATACACCCTTTAAAAATAATAATCATTTATTAATACCATATGATGGTTTATATTTCAGAAATTGTAATCAATTATCACCATGCAATGGCCTTAAAAATGACATCATAATGGATATCAATAAAACAAGAAAAACTTTAAAAGTCCCCTTTAGTAAAAACTATGTTACTAACTTTGAAACACTCTATCCAAATGAAATGGTTTCAATAATTGGTTTCTATACTCTACCATATAATCATTTGGATATTTTCTTCAAAAATAATGATACTCTTAATCTTTCAGAATTATACTATCTCAGTCATTTTAAATACTCCTACAAAACACTCAAAGATAGGATCGATCTTTCCAAAACTATACCTCATACCATGAGTAATTCAACTGAAAAAACATTCGAAATGACAAACAATGATGGTAAATATATCCACTCATTTTTATTCTCAGAAAAAATAAATAATGATGATCTTGGTAATATACTACAAAATAATTTCTTCAATTATAGTGATATTATTAACTCTGTTCCCGATACTATCAAAAATAATATCTATAATCACGATGATTTTAATAAAGTATTTTTATCGTATCAAATCAATTATAGACAATTAGATCGATCTAATAAAGAATTAATTAACGAATTAATTCAAACAAATATTAATACCTATGTAAAAAATTATAATCAATCCGTAAAAAGAAAAATCATCAAAATTATACCAACCAAAATTACCCCTCTCACAATTGAAGAAAAAATTTCACATAGCTTACAATATATCATGTCAATCCATATCATTCCTCTCAAAAATGACCTACTTAAAAGGTTCATTAAGTCTTTCGCAAGAAACCCCATTCATCCAGAAAATAATAACTACCTCTACCAAAAAAATAGTAAAAAAAAATTACTATGCAAACATCACCTATATTCAATCGAAACACACAAAAATAAAGAAATGTATAATAGCCTTAAAACAATATATGGTTCCGAACCATGCGATGGTAATATTTCATGCAAAATATGTGGATCGTATTTATTTCCCGAAGATTTCTCGTTATTAGAAGGATTTAGCGATGGTGTTCCAACAAATACAAAAGAAATCCTAGAAACAGACGATGATACAAAACTTCTTAATGAAAAACAACTCAAAATTAAAAAAAGAATAAAAAAAATATCAAACATTATTGGACTTGAATTAAATAAATATGACACACAACATATCATCGATTTCTTTGGAACAATCGATGATGAAACCATCATTAACCACAGATATGGATCTTTAAATTCATTCCAAAATCACCCCGATATACCAGAATTAAAAAAAAAATACAAAATTATTCCATCACCAAAATCACCCCAAGATAAGAAAAAAAATCAAAAAAATAAATCCCTTCTCAAAGAGAACCTCTCTAAACTCAAACAATATATGGTAGATGCAAACGAACTACTCATTATCATGTTCTTAATTCTATTTCACCTCCAAACATCCATCCCACCCTATGTCTTCAATACCAGAGTGAACCTACAACTCTGGGATAATATAGATAAACCATGGGATACTATCAAAAATGATATTCAAGATATGATATCTATGAATACTATTGAAGCAACAATCCTTATCATTAAAAAACTAATCAGTATCCATAAAAAAGACCCTTTTTGGAAAAATATACAAAAATTACTCAATGAATCCGTTCTACACACAAGTTGTCCAAACTTTAAAATGAATTTCTTAAAAATATCCTCCTTTATTCTAAAAAACCAAAAAATTTTCTCAAAATTAAAAAACTATTATCTAATCAAAAATAACATCAACCAAGTTTTCCTAAAAGAAAATTGGCCCTCCTACAAACCAATGAATGATAATAAACTTGTCGTAAATATTAACTCCAAAATTAATAATGAACATGATGATATTTACAAATATTTACTAAAAAATGGATCCAATATATCATATAGTAATATCTCATCAATTCAATCGATCAATAAATCTTCCGTTACACCAAGATTTATGTTACTAAATATACCCTACTCAGAAATAATGAAAAATGAAAGTTTTGAAAGATTATTTGACTTTTCAATCCATCTTCATGGTAGAACAAAAAATATACCTCTCATAGATCTATTAATTAATAGGTTCTTAAACACAATTTCAAATCCAACAATCAGCTCAATCATTTCAAAATTAAAATGGAACACAGATACAAAAAAACTCAACTCTATCGACTACAACGATTTTAAAAAAATATTTATCATCGAAATCACACAACATTACAAAAATAAAAATAAAGAAGATGAAGATAACATTAATACATTCATACACCTACATATTAATAATTGGAATGGTATGCTATTAAATGGTCATTCTAAAAGAAATTATATATTTTCACAACCTATCATTTATCCAACAGAAAATTATAATCAATTAATCTCAAATAAATCCCCCATTATCACCAAACTATTCCGAAAATATTGCATCAAAAATGATATTCTACGACAAAACTTCTCTTCAGACTATTTTATTTATAATCTTCTCGCACACCCCGATGTTAATAAAACTATAACATGTTCTGATAGTCTCGTAAAAAATAATAATAATTTTAATCGTATATTAAAATATCATAGAGATACCAACAAATTATTATTCATCGGTCAACATATCAATGATACAACCAAACTCTTCGAAAATAGAATTCATGAATTTATCCAAATAAATAACTTATTATCCAATCCATCTGATGATAGTTATGATATTTTTAATCAACTCAATAATATACATTCAATCGATAACATCGACCTCAAAAAAAAAGAATATTCAAAAATATTTAACTTAATGTTCATACAAATCAATAATCACATCCAAAAAATAAATGATTTTTTCTCCGATGCAAAATCAAATGACCTACTATCAACCAAACAAATCAATCGATTTAAATCTTCATTCGGAAGAAATATCAATAATATCGATGTTCTCCTCAATAAACTAATTGATAACAAAAATACCCCAAATATGATTTTCCAAATCTATCACATTATCTCACAATTAAGTAATTTCCCCATCCATAAAGGAACAACCTTCGATTCAAATATTCCAAAATACTGGAAACTTAGTGATACTAATACTAAACATCTCGAACAATTCCTTGAAAAAAACATTTTCTTACAACACTTAGATATTTATATTCCCGATAGTCACCAAAAAGAAGAAGGTTTCTATAAATACAAAAAAGAAAAAAATCATCATCTATATTTCAGAAATTTACTTCATTTCCTCAAAAAATTCTATACATCCGGTTTAGACCTCCTTCAAGGTGATAATCACTCACTATTTACTGAAGAATATAGTGAAATCTTCAACCAATTCATATTCATTTATTTATTCAATAAAATCATCGAATACATCGATATGTTAAAAGATGAAACAAGTAATGTATCAATACAAGCAAATGAAATATTTTCATCCTTAGAAGAACAATACCAACTCAACCTTAATGACAATATACTACAATGTTCACAATTCTCGTTCGATTTATTATCTCACTTTTTTGAAGAATATATAGACACTTCATGGATATACCAACTAACATCCCTCAATGATAAACTAAGTAAACAAAAAGAAAGAGAAAAACAAAACCTCATCGATAACCTTGAAAGTAAAACAACAGACGCAAGACTTGTTACCGTTGAACTACAAAATTGCGGTATCACAAATTGGCATGGTGATGCCGGTAAAAATCATCTAAATCACATTCAAAGTGAAACTTACCAATCACAACTCGATAATGAAAGATCCGAATTCGTAAAAGAATTTTTCGGCCAAAATGAAGAAATTTTAGAAGTCCTCGAAGCAAATGGAATTATCACAGAAAATATGATGCTTCCAAATCAAGACACAACTGATGATAGTGGATATTCACAAAATGATCAAGATAGAGAAGATGAAGGTGATGATGGTGGTGATCATGATGGTGATTATAAAGAAAATTAAATATATTATATCTATATAGATGTTTAAAGAAAATATAAATCATTTACTCCAATTTTTAATCGATGAAACAATGTTTCGTGAAAAAAAAAAAAAAGAATTAAGTTTTCTAAATAAAAAAAGAAATTATTTCATGTTCTCACTTGCATACCTTTTTATATTCCTTTTAATCATGAAAATTCTCAATGTATTTTAATCTATACTATATTATATATGAATACGCATCGATGTATTTTTTTTATTATTATGATATTATTTCTCCTACATTATATGAAAAATAATATGGAAGGTTTCATTCCCAATGAAAAACAATTCTCCGTATGTTCAGATAATTCTTCAAGTGGTGAAACATACTATCAATTATATCATAATAATATTTATCGTCCCCTCGAAGGACTATTCTCATCCATCATCAATACAACAGAAGAACATGACTTATCCAATTACTTCAAACCACCACAATGCTACGGCTCACATCAAAGGAATAATAACTATTTTAATGATAATAAAATTATAGATATTTCGAATAATACTTGGGAACCTCTTAAAGATGCTCACAATAAATACTACCATCCTGATGATAATTATGCCGTTATATACTCACCTGAATATATAGACAATTTTCTTGAAAAAAAAACATTAAATAATGAAATCGATGAACGTTTTTAATTCTATTTAAAAAAATAATCATAATAGTATGAAAATGTTCCAATGTTTCAAAAGAAATTTTTGCTGCCAAAGAAAAATAAACACAAACAAAAAAAATATAAAAACAAAAACAAACACAAACACAAACACAAACACAAACACAAAACAAACATATATCCTTAAACTCGAAAATGATAAATATTATGTCGGAGAATCAAACAACATCGAAAGAAGAATATGGATCCATGAAAATGGAAATGGTCCCCAATGGACCAAAAATAATAATGTCATCCAAAGAATTAATCCCATTTTTAATCCCGATAAAAACTTTAATGAACTCACTCAAACATTACTAATGATGCATAAACACGGAATTGAAAATGTAAGAGGATCTCTTTTTACTTCACCCTTCCCCCTCTCCAATTATGAAAAAATTATAGCAGCACAACTCTATTGTGAAC
>MDTG01094658.1_pt1 | contig 13177 bp, 24 predicted proteins | sample 811421 | NCBI WGS metagenome assembly MDTG01 (sample SAMN05326645, study PRJNA326480) | marine metagenome | isolation source: seawater | place: Pacific Ocean: South East | collected 2011
AATAGAGATTCATCAGCAGGAGCATCGGTAACATAGTTTTCTACACTACAAACAGGCTCATTAACATTTACTGGCAAAGTTATACTAGACAAATCAGGCTTAAAAAATCCTATGAGTACTAATATTGCTCCTATGCACAGCAGCAGCTTATTCTGCATCTTTAGTCTCCTCTTTTGGTTCACAGATTGTAGGACTTAAATATGGAAACATTTGATCAGCAACTTCTATGGCTTTTTCACAACCACTCTTTTCTGCTAGATCTCTAGTTTGTTTCCAAGAAACCACTAAATCAAAAAATAATTGACTATCATCTTCAGACTTTACTTTTTCTTTAACAAAGTTTGGTAAGTCCGGTACTGACGGAGCATTCTTTTTAACCTTATCAACCAAGTCTTTAATAATTTTTTGTACTGGACTAAGTTTATCCTTAAACAAAACCCAGACTATAATACCTATTCCAGCGTATAAAGCCAAGTCCATTGGCGCTAAACCACTACTAAACTCCTCAAAACTTTGTGTTAAATTCATTATTTATTTCCCCGTGATTGATTTAAGATTATTAATAAAGTCTTGGACTACGCTACTGCTTTGCTGTACGCTAACAGGTTCTTTAGGTTTAAAAACACCAACTTGTCTAAAGGTAGCAACCATAGCATCAATACCTGAACCTACAAGCAACATTAAGAAACTCTTAACGTGACTATGAATAATAGGCTCTAATACAGATGGAATCCAAGGTAGATCTACATGAACAAAAATTTTATCATAAAATCCACCAATTAATTCTAGTGCTAGCTTTTTCTTTTCAGGTCCACTAAGTTCTGTAGCAAAGTTTTCAATCAGCTGAATAACAACAGCAGTCAATAATTGTAGAATCTTCCAGACTTCGCTAACAGCAAACTTCTTAACGTCAGAAACCGCTTTCTTAGTTTCGACAATTAAATTTTCTACTTCTTTACGAATTAAATCTTTTGTAGTTTCATCGCTCATTTTTTTACCTCATAGTTCAATATATGGTTCTATATCTTCGTAATTAAATTCGCCTACTCCATTAATATTTTTTAGTTGATTTAAATCCTTAAAAGCATTCGCTTTTCTATGTTCAACTATTTTCTTGGCTGTTACAGGGCCAACGTGTGGTAATTGTATAAGTTCACCGATAGTAGCTGTATTTATACTAATTTTATTGTAAATTTTGTCAACCCCTACATAATCCTCTAGCTCTTTACTTACTTCATGATTCTCTTGTTGTTCCCTTTTTCTCCTTGATCTATATCTGGAAAAGAGGGCAAATTGCCCTCCAAGTAATATAATACTTTCTACTACATGAGTAGATACGCTAATTAAATCATCTTTAGTATCTGCCTCTGTAATTACTCCAAATATAAATAATCCACTAATAATAAAACTTACTAGTGTAAACCAAAATTCACTAGTTTGGTATCCTTTGGTTTTCATTTATATCACCTTATGTAATAGCATCTCCTGCGTAATATCTAGGATCATCGAACCTAGTATCGTATTTATCTTCAATGTCTGCAATAACTGGTTTATTAGTGACATTATCATTATTTTTCATATTAGCTTGTGGGCCTGTTGGCAAACCACCTAAAACTACAGTTCCATTTTTGATGACAGCACCAGTATCTATTCTCTCTATATCGTTGGCCATTATGACTACCTTTCTATTCTATGCTCTAAGGCTTCTAAAGTTTTACTGAGTAGGGCTATTTGTACTTTAAGTTCACTCATTACTTCCGTATTTTTACTTAGTGCTCTAAATAATGTAGCACTATCTTCTTTGTGATCTTTTAATCTGTCCATAATAAATTCTCTATCTTTCATATATTGACTTTGATTCTGTATCATCTCTTGTACTTCTTTTCTGTTAACTAAATTTTTTACAAAAGTAGTCCAGAAACCTATAAGTGCTATAACCACACTAACCATAGATACAGTAAAATTTTCAAAAAAATGACCTAAAGAATTTGGATCTGCCATGTTTACTCCCAAGTAATTGTATGAAAAAAGCCAGAGATGCCTTAACATCCCTGGCTTCTCTAAATAGTTAATACACTAAATATTAAGTATTCTTAGCTGAGTAATCCTGAGATGCTGGCACTGGATTACCAAACATAAAGCTGAACTCACCGGGAGCACTTCTTGTTGGTGTTGCAGCGGTATCTGAGGAACCAGCCTGTAAAGTATCAGCAGAAATGCTAAAGAACTGATCTACAGCAGCAGTTGGAGCACTACTGAAGTTACTTCTCTGGTCAGCAATTCCAAAGGGATTGAAGTTACCAGCACGAATTGCAGTAGTAGTTCTAACAGTGCTTACCTGTTCTTGACGAGCAATACTTCTATCATTTTTAGTATCACCTGCTGCATTGACTAGGAAAGGCTTGCTAACACCAGCAAGAGTTTCTGTAACTCTTTGGATAGCTCCTCTTCCACCATCAAAAGCAAATGTACCACCGGCTAGAGCCTTATCTGCATCATCATCATCAACTGGTGTAGATGCAAATACTCCACCTGTAAAGCTCTTACCTAGAGCTAAGTTATCTATAGTAGAAGACGAAGTTCCTGCATTTAATGCAGTACCTGCGTTGTTCACAGTGCTAGTTGCTGTAACTGCACTTGAACCGTTTGATTGTACTGTAGGCATTCTATTTCTCCCTTAAAGGTTTGTGTATATATACAGTACTTTTTACCCCAAAAAGTTGATTTTATGAGATAATTTTTCTAGTATGTGTATATTATTAGTTTTATAGGCAAAAATCTGCTCATTTGACAATATTAATTCTACATGAGCATCAGTCCATGCCTGACCATTGACTATAATATTAAGATGCGGATTTTTCTTTAATAGCATCATACTGACTAATATGTTGTCAGATATACCATCTAAAGAGTAACTTGTAGAAGGATATATTGTACCTAATTTTTTTGTATATAATATATCAGCAATTTTATGTAATAAAGGTAGAGTAAAAGTTTTGTATTCTAATACATATTTTAAATCAACTTGAGCATCAATACAAAGTTTTTTAAATGTATCAACTTCTAATCTAAACCTATCGTACTTTCTGTTGCATAATGCGTGGTTAGGACATACCACTTCCACAGAATCTACCCCGTATTTTATAGCTTTTTTAACAGCGTTTTCTCGTTCTTCATAATCAGATAGACCAAATGGATAATCTATGATAGTGCCTAGTTTAATATTGCGAGGCATACTTTTTTTAATAAATTTAATATATTGAGGCAATACAGAAATAGTAGAAGGTCCATATTGTACAGACTCTAGGATTTGATCTTTTGTTTCTTTTTCGTTGCTTGAAAAATCGTAATATCCGTATTCAACGTATCGCAACATTTTATCGTTTTCTATTTTTAAGTTTATCTATTGTACTAAACTTTCTATCTCCTAATACACCGTCAGCAAACCCATAATAGACTGCTTCTTCAGCATTTAAAATCCAATCACTTTTGTTGTCTAGTTGAGACATGATGTGTTTTCTGATAATATGTTTTTTCCAATTTCTTTCTTTAGCTATTGGACTACCAATACATCTATCAGTAAATATGTTGATCATTTTTAATGATTCTTTTTCACTCCATTCAAAACTACTTTTAGCAGCTTTGTGATCGTTATCAATACTTAAAGAACCATAATGTATAAGCATGTGAGTATTAGGCATAAGCACTCTAAGATCTGCATATTGAAATAATATACTACTAGCAGATTCTACTTTTCCGTATGCTAGTATAAACACTTTTGAAGCAGATGCATTAATAGTATCCATAATACCCATACAGTCTTGCCAATCTCCTCCGGGTAAATGCATATGTACTAGAATCGGCTCATTAGATAATTGATTTAAATACCTAATATTTTTTTCAAACATTATTGCAGACCTAAACTCTACCCCGGATTCTTCCTCTGAATCAAAGCTAGAATGTAGATACACTTCCCTACTTTTTGGGTCTATGCACATATTGTGTATATTATGAAGATCATTGTCTGCGTTATTAGGAACCATCTATTTATCTCTTTTTAGGTATTCATTTATTTCTTCACTAATAGAGGACATAATTTCTGCTCCTTCAAACAATTTACCTATACCTATTCTGAAACGATATCTTGTAAAAATATCTAAGGTTTCTATGCCTCTATGTAATTCAACTAATTTACATATACCATTATTTAAATCAAAGTTTGTATGTCCAATCCAAAAATTAAAAATCTTATTTGATGCGGTATTGTCCGTATATGGGATAATACCCATTGGGGTTACTATAACTTTAGTAGGCTTTTTAAAAAACTCCATACCTTCAGTTTCTGGATCGACATCAATAGGATTACCTTCATCGTCATAAAATATTCCACCGATATCTTCTGAGGTAATTTTTTCTTCTTCTGGTATAAAGTCTAGATCGTCTTCCCCTAATGGATCAGACCATTTTTGCCACACTATACGATAATCATTAAGATGTTTACTCATACTATATCATAACCAAAACTCATAAAATAGCAAATTTATTCTTCAGTTTTGAATACTTCTAACGGAGAAATAATAGGTTTATCTACATCAGTATTTTTCCATTTAGATAATTTTTCAACATTAACAAGTTCTACCATTGTATTATGAGCAAATAGTGCATTAAATACATTATCTTTATCATAACATTTTAATGTATCTATAATATCTTGTTCTAAATATCCATTACATACAGCATGTATTGCTAATGCATAATAATGAGATACATTTTTTATAGTTTCAACATTACTCTCATCAAAATCTGGCCAATCACATAAGATGTTCATTGTACCATCTGTATTAACTTCTATAGTTAGAGAAGCCAATTTTTGTTGTAGCAACTCTTCTTGTATATATATGGTTGGCTTTCTAAATCGATCAAAGATATTTTTAATAAAATTAAACATAACTTCTAATTCTATTTAGTCCTTTTTGAATATTTTGTCTAATAGCTTCTCTAGTCACACCGTATTCTTTACCTATTTGCAAAAGAGTCTTTTCTTCAAAATAATATTTTTTTATTTGATTACGCTGTTTATCTGAAAGAATTTGCGAATCTAAAAGTTTATTAATTGTTGACTTTAATTGCTCTGATTGCTCTTTATAAGATGCAATTTCATATGGGTCTGACAAAGACTTATCTTTTATATTGGATGCATAAGTATGAGTATCATCATTAGCCATACTATCAATTGATAGATTAGAACTATTCTTTTTATACTTATTAGTAATATATGTTTTGATTGCCCACAATCCACACTGGTTTCTATAAGAGTATCTGGTTTTCTTTTGTCCATTATACCCTGTTCTATCCTTATCCCATTTCCAATCTGCTGTCATCAGAGCAGAAGCAATATCAGATATGGCTTCTTCATTAGACAAAAGTTCTTTTCTAAGTCCACTGTAAAAGTTGGGGGCAAACTTAGAGATAACCTTTTTTGCAAGCAGTAGGTACGTATTGAGATCTTCAAATTGTCTGGTTTCCATTATCAAAAGTCCTTTTCTAAAATTAAAACTATTTCTTACTTTTCTTTTGTGCTCTCTTCAAGGCTTCTGGTGTTGGTCTATCTTTATCTCCAGGTTTAGCTGGCTTATAATTCTTACCTTCACGCAGTTTTTTCTTTCTTATGTTCTCCCACAAACTTGCAGGAGTCATATCTTGTTTATCGTCATTAGCAGGACTATACTTTACAAAATCATGAATAGTTGTCATGTAGTCCTCTGTTATAGCAATTTTACCCTGTAACCAACTCTCTGTCAAGTTCTCTTTTACTTTTGGGTCTTCCATAGAAGCTAAAATACGTTCAGCATTTTTCATTATAGATGTTAAAGCACCAACGTTCATTTCTAGAAAATCATTTTTATACTCTGTTAAATTCTTTTCTGCTTTTAGTACTTCTTCAACACCTGATAATAATTTTTTATAACTCATGACCTACTCCTGTGTAGTATTTTTTAAGTTCTGGGTAAATAGTTTTAATAATTCTAATAGATGCTACATTATCAGAAGGATAATGAACACCTTGTAGTTCTCTAGCTTTTCCACATAAATCAACTTGTTTTTCAAACTCTGTTTTATATTCAGGATATTTATCAGATAATATTTCTGATGCTAATGCGGCATACATTGTGTGACCACTAGGATATGCAGGAGTTTTATGAGTTTTAGTTATAATTCTATTGACTCTCATTTCATAGTGTTCTGCAAGCTGATAGGGTCTGGGTCTATTGTAGAAATGTTTAAGGTGATCTACAATAGCTATAACACAAGTAAAGTATACAGCTGTAAAAAACTTTTTTGGAAAATCTAAATTATGTTTTTGAGTAATATCTCTAAATAAATCTAAGGGTTCTTTGTCCACCCTATGTATTAGATCCATCTGTGATCTTGTGCGACTTGCTGTAATTCTTTGCAAATACATTAATTCATTTCTAGTAATCTCACTAGAGTTCTTCGGAGGTTCTGAGACTATATCAAATAGGTCTATGTTGCCTACTTCTGGAAACTCCATAGTTGCATAATGAGAGTCTTTATAATTAAACCCAGGTGAGTATACAATATTATCTAAATTGAGTTGAGAATCTATTTTACTTATTAGTCTAGTCATAATATTTACCAAGCCTTACACGACCAGTATCTTGCCTTCCATTTGGGTCCGGGATTACTACAATTATGTCTTGCACGAAAACTCTTACGTCTTGCTGGGTCTGACTTTTTAATCTTCATATTAGGATCACCAAAGTTAACCTTAACAACATTACCTTTTTCATTTTTTACATAGACACTTCTTTTCTTTGGGCCTTTAGGTGTTAAGAAAGGTTTATTAAGAGTAACTTTTTTACCTTGATACTCGGCTCCTAATGCTTTGCCATCCTCATCGTATATATCTGATGCCTCAACCTCCCATGTAAATTCGTCCCATTCGTCGTCCCAAGTAGCGTTAGCAATCAAAAGTTCATCCTGTACATCCTCTATTAAAGAACTTTTACTCTGTTCCTTAGCTTCTTTAACACAGTAAGCTATACGTTGTGTAGTGTCTTTAAATTCTTCTTTAGATTTAGGGTCACTCATACAACGAGACACGAATTTTTGTCTATTTTCACCGGGTTGTTGTTTAGGTAAAGGCATTTTTGTATCCTATTATTTAGTATAACGAACTATGAAATCTTTTTACTCTAATACACCAAATGTCAATACTACACCAGAGTATCTGCTATTTGTGGACTTATAATTTTTACAATTTGATCAGCAGAGTTTTGCCAACTTAATTTTTCAGCTGTTTTTAAGCCACTTTCGTTAGTCTTAATATTATTTGTATAGCAATGCCTCATATACTCAATAGTCTGGTCGATTTGATTTTGACTAATTTTTGCCCACTGTGATGCACCAAAAAACCATTTGTTGTCTATTGCTAATTCTTTTTCATCTATATCGACTAAAAAGCTATTATCTGAATTACAGTATTCCGTATGTGCTGAATAATTACTTGCTATTACAGGCTTATTCATTGCCATAGTTTCTAATAGTTCTAAATTCCATCCTTCACCTCTAGAAATATAAATTCCGCAATTAGAGTAAGACATTAATTCTGCAAGATTTTCGTGTGTTTCCATTCTTGGAAAAACTTTTATTTTACTTCTTAATGGAGATTGTTCAACTAAATTTAACCATTGCTGTTCTTCTTCCTTATTTAAGAAAGGATTACTTGTTGCTAACCATAATTCTACATTATCTTTTTGTGTGAAAGCTTTCCCAAAACATTCTATAATAGTGTCATGGGCTTTTCGTTTCTCCCACTTGCCGACAGTCATAAATACATAATTATTAGTTTCGTTGTGTTTTGTATGATCAAATACAGATCTGTCTACACCCATATGTACTATGTGTATTGGTTTATTAATATTATTATCTCTAAGAATTTGTTTAGCCCAATTACACGACACTATAAGTTCGTCAACAAAATTTAAATGATGTAACTCTCTTTGATTGAATTTATCTACTTCAAAAAAAGGAAAAGCAAAATATTTACCTGAACCAACTCTAGTTAATAAATCAAACTGATGCCAAATCTTTAGACAAGGGGTGTTGTATGGTATTAGACTAGCAGTATTAGTACAAGAACTAATAACATCTGCCTGTGCTTGATTCTCTGGATTAGGTTGACCAATAATACTTAAACCTATATTATGTTCTTTGTACAAAGCATTCATTAGATTATAACTAGCATAACCATATCCTGTAAACCCTATCGGTGCCATTAAATGTAAGTTCATGAATATATCCTATTATGTGTATTATTAACTTTAATAAATGTTGTATTCTTACCCATATCTTTAATAGTCTTAGCCCCTATATATGTACAACAGCTTCTGAGTCCACCTAAAATATCTTGTATTGTATCTGATGTTTCACCTTTGTACGGTATTGTAACACATTTGCCTTCGCTTGTCCGATAATTAGCAACACCTCCGTTATGTTTAGTCATAGCTTGTTTACTACTCATACCATAAAATTGTAAAGACTCTTTTTCTCTATGCATATTATACTTCCAATTACCGTCGCAACCATCTGTACCTGCTAACATACCACCTAGCATCACAAAATCAGCATTACCACAGAAAGCCTTACATACATCAGCTGGTACAGTACAACCTCCATCACTACATATATGACCCCCAACACTGTGAGCAGCATCAGCGCACTCCATAATAGCTGATAGTTGAGGATATCCGATACCGGTTTTAAGTCTAGTAGTACATACGCTACCTGATCCTATACCTATCTTGACTATATCTACGCCTCCATGAAATATTAGTTCTTCTGTCATCTCTGGAGTTACCACATTACCTGCCATAATAATAATATCGGGATACCACTCTCTAATCTTCTGAATTATTGATACAAATTTTTCATTATATCCATTGGCTACATCAATACACAAGTTAGGTTTTTTTTGTAGGTTATCGTATACAGTACTTAGTTTTTCTATATCGGGTTCAGATATACCCATAGAATAAAAAGCATATTGTCTAGGAAATTCGAAATGTTCTCGTAATTTTTCTGAGGTATAATGTTTATGTAAACATGTTATGCAGTCAAAACCTGACAATATCTTATTCATTGCTATAGAACCTGTTGTGTCCATATTCGCAGCCATAATAGGTACACAATTAAGTTCTCTATCGGAATGAGGGAATTTAAAGACTCTATTCAAAGAAACCTGAGATCTACTATTTAGATCAGATCTTTTAGGTTTGATTAAAACATCGCCAAAATCTAGTTTTGTATCAAGATCCAATTTCATTTTGTTGTTCCCTTAATTGATTTAATTGTAGCTGTGGCAACACATAGTTCTTAAAATGATATGATTGATCAGATGGTACTATGATCTCTTTACCCTTTTTAATATCTTTTTTAGCTAAAACTAAACCATAATACTTTTCATAATTATATTTAAATTCTGCGTTAGCTATACTATCATCTGCATATTTGTAACAAACAGCATAGCCTTGAGGTAAATACATAGAGTGTCCATGTTTTTTGCATTCATCACATGGGCAATTATCTTTTACTATTACACTTCTAATTATAGACATATCTGGCTGATACATTGTTCTAAAATGTAAAGGCATCATGGAAAATCGTTCTATCAAATCATTAGCTTTTATATTTTCTTTCGCATACACACCTTTGCCTTCAGACTTGTCTCTTCTTATGTAGACTTTATCTGTCCCAAAGATTATACTTGCGTCATCTATATATTCTTTTTCTGGCTGTGGCATTACTACTCCTAATTATAAGTTAAAAAAATACCATCTATTATAGCTATTAACATTTTCTGAACTATTAATATGTTCCAGATATCCATATATATCGTTCCAATCAGAAAAGATCATTTGATGAGGTAAAACTCCAAACAGCCAATCTGGAGCATGTTCTTTACCTTGTGTAACATGAACAATTATAGGTTTCTTCTGTCTATTAGCCCAAAAAATTTCCTCATAGGTTCCACAAGGATGTATATTGAGATCTAAATTCACTATAATAAAATCACTAATATCTACTAGTCTTAAATCTACAGAACGAATTACTTTCATTACAGAAGTAAGTTCATCATATCTTTTTTGTTTCTTAAGTTTGACCTTATGTGTATGAGTGTCACTGTCTTCTAGTCCTATGTCTGTTGGTTTTAGAATAGGATTAAATACTACTGCTTCTAAACTTTCTAAAAATGGAGTTATTTCTTGTCTCCATCCTTTACCTCTATCTATAACGCGATCCATAGCGCCAGCTAAATATACTCTTTGTCCTTTTAATCTTTGCATATTATTATTAAGTATCATAAAATATAGGGAAAAAACCACTATCATCTCTTGTATAAGTTTTAGTAGGTTTTTGTGTCAATCCTCGATACACGCCAGCTATAGCACATACAAAGAATAAATAATACATATATCCGGGTTCGTACATAATATCCTCACAAAGTATAAACAAAAATATTTCTAATATCAGACCAAGAATCTCTAATAAGTTCAGATACAAATCTCCAATCACCACCAGCTAGACCGCTGCCAAATTTAGGACAATGTATTTCTACTTTAAGATTTTCATTATCTTTTCTGTACTGCTTAGTATACATTTTAACATACGTCATACAGTATGTCAAGGCTGCATAATTTAGAGGTCTAGGATTTTTTATAGTTTTAATTTTATTCTGAGCAATCATATTTGCAAAAATAACTTCATAACCATAATCTTGATCTTTAGCCACAGTTACGAATTGAGTGTAGCCAAGTTTCATTTGTGTTCCTAGAACAGAATAATTTTCTTTAACGATTGGATATTCTTTAGCTACAGCAGCAGCGAAGCCTCCATTAAATAAGTTTATATTATTACACACATGAGGAATAATGACTGTAGCACCATTCTGCTTAGAATTAATTCTACCTCTTGTCTCTTCAAAGATATCTCTTTTTGAAACTATATTGTACATAGGTCGAATCAGTGATTTTGTAACCATGATTATCTTTCAATTTTTGGCCATTTTTTTTGCGGACATTCTTGATCTGCCCAAGCTAATTTATTCATAAAAATCTTTTTATTATTTATACTACAACCACACATCATGCAAGTGCTATCCTCTATATTATACATATCGCACTCCTGAGTGCAAATCTTAAATCTAAAATTAATTTCATCTTGAGTACTTTTAGGAAATCCACCCCACACATGGAAAAATAATGACTTAAGAAATGTTTTTATTTTTATCAGAGTCATCTTTAAACTCCTTGACTAAAAGTATATTACCTTCTTTATCCCTGTAAAATAATTCTGCTACTTCTATAAGCTCATCAGATGAGAACCATTTACAAGTACCTGTGTCGATAGATACCGACATGTGGCGAGTTCTGCCATTTTTAAAAGGCTTAAAATCAGCAGATAATACATACCTGTGATTTTTCCAGATGAAGATATCCCCTGGTTTTATTTCTTCTATATATCTCATTATACTTATTTATATTGTTGTTGCCAATCTTCCCAGAGTTCGTCTTGTTCTATTTCTGCTTTTCTATGCTTAAACTCTTTTTGGATTTTGTTTTTATCTTTATTTTCAGATACAAAACTCTTATCCTTTTTGGAATTTTTTTGCTTATAATGAAATCGTCTATCTTCTTTATCTTGTTGCATAGAAATCCTCGCTTGTTACATATTATCATAATTAGAATAAAACCAAATGTCAAGATGCTAATTTAAAATTTTTTATACTTGACTTGCCCTATGGTAAGGTTATATAATTATGCAGAGGGTGTTAATCATATCTTAGGTACAATTATACCATTTCCTTCATATCTAGGATCTCCAGCATGTTTATCTTGTAAGGGTATCGCATTTTCAGAAAATTCTTCTATATAACCATTTTTATGTTTTAATTCTTTAACTTTATTTTGTTTTTTTCTTAATGATAACAATAGAGCTGCACAACCTACAGCATAAGGAGTTGCCATACTAGTACCTGTCAATCTGGCATATTTATTACCGGGTGCAGCACTAATGACATCCTCTCCCGGAGATACAAAATCAAGAGTATTACCACAGCAACTAAAGTCAGAAACTCCTAGTGAGTGATTAATAGAACCGATGGCTATTGATTGTGAAAATTTAGCAGGATAATTAATATCTGTGGAATTACCAGAGTTGCCAGCAGCACAAAAAACTGTGACTTGATTATCTAATGCATATTTTAATGCATGTTCTAAAACTCTAGAAGGATAAGCAGAACCTAAAGACATAGTTATTAATTCAGCTCCATGATCAACAGCCCACATTACGCCATTAGCTACATTACGCATAGATCCGCTACCATCATCTCCTAAAGATTTAATAGGTATAATTTTTGCTTTTGGTGCAACACCAACCATACCATAACTATTATCAATAGCAGCTATCGTTCCTGCAACATGACTGCCATGACCATTATAATCTTGTGGATCATTATTATCATCAACAAAATTTCTACCTGATAAAAGATTGTCTCTAAGATCATCATGAGTTAAATCACAACCCGTATCTATTACAGCCACAGTAACATACTCTCCTTGAGAATATCTCCACGCATTTTGTATATCAAATCTTTTTATAGCCCAAGGTAAAAACTGTATATCGTGTGGGCTCAAACCATATAAAGGCTGAGAAATGTGTGGTAAAAGTTTACATTCTCTTCTATTCATTTTTATCCTCTTCTAATATTAATTTAATTAATTCTTTTGTTTTTTCTACCCATTCGATATAATCGCTAACTCTAGTGCTACATCCAACGTCACCATAATCAGAATCACTTTTACTGTCGGTAGCGTAAACATATGAGTGAATACCAGCAAGTTTTTTATCTATAAATAATCCACCACCACTATCACCGGGAGCTATTAGAAATTCTAATGTTGTTTTGTCGGATGTATGTACTGAATATTGTAATACATTTTTATCTACTCCATCAATAATATTGGAACCAGCTCGTCTAGTATTATCGAATGTACTGCTTAACCATCCTGTATTAAAATCTCCATGATATCCATAACCAGCTAATCCACAGACTTTATCTTTTTCATCTTTTTTTGTATATAATTCTGGATAATAA
>MDTG01415070.1_pt1 | contig 13177 bp, 14 predicted proteins | sample 811421 | NCBI WGS metagenome assembly MDTG01 (sample SAMN05326645, study PRJNA326480) | marine metagenome | isolation source: seawater | place: Pacific Ocean: South East | collected 2011
ACTGTGGTACGAAGACAAAGCAATTTGGAAAGTTTGGGATTAAATTAATAAGTGTTTAGCAATATTTATAAAAATAAAAAAGTCATTGTTACAGGACATACTGGCTTTAAAGGCTCTTGGTTAACAGCAATGTTAATAAAACTAGGCGCTGAAGTTGTTGGAATTTCTAAAGACTTGCCAACATCTCCATCAATGTTTGAAGAGTTAGCTCTCAAGAATCAAATAAAGCATTACAACGAAGACATCAGGGACTTATCAAAGATGATTCAAATCATCTCAGACGAAAAACCTAATTTTTTATTTCACTTAGCTGCACAACCCATAGTTTCAATTTCATATGCTGATCCAGTTGAAACAATTTCATCAAATGTCATGGGGACAACAAATATTTTAGAATCTTTAAAAATAACAAATCTTCCTTGTATAGCTGTAATTATTACTAGTGATAAAGCATACGACAATGTAGAACAAGTTTGGGGTTATAAAGAAGACGATAAGTTGGGAGGAAAGGATATTTATAGCGGAAGCAAGGGCGCTGCTGAGCTAATTATAAATTCTTATTTCCATTCTTTTTTTAAATTAAAAGACTGTAATGTTCGACTTGGAATAGGAAGAGCTGGCAATGTTATAGGTGGAGGAGATTGGGCAAAGGATAGAATTGTTGTGGATTGCATGAAAGCTTGGAGCGAAGGTAAGCAAGTTGAAACTAGAGCGCCTGCGGCAACTAGACCATGGCAACATGTTCTAGAACCAATAAGTGGTTATCTATGTCTCGGATTCGAGTTAAGCAAGAACTCTAAACTGCATGGTGAGGCATTTAATTTTGGTCCAAGAGCAGAGCAAAATAGAACAGTTGAGGAATTGCTTATAGATTTAAGTAAGTTTTGGAATTTTAAAGACCAAAATAATATATACAAAATTACAGGGGATATTCCATTTCATGAAGCTGGACTTCTCAAATTAAATTGCGATAAAGCACTTTTTTTCTTGAACTGGCAAGCAACTCTAACCTATCCAGAGACAATTAAGTTAACTAGCGAATGGTATTATGATTTCTATAAAACTGACAAAAACATCTTGGATGTTACTATGAGTCAAATAGAAGAATACAAAAATCTAGCTAAAGAAAAAGGCTTTAAATGGACGGAGTGATACTAACTCCTTTAAAAAAAATTTATCATCCAAAAGGTGACATATATCATGCAATGAAAAAAAGTGATGAAGGCTACAACGGCTTCGGAGAAGTTTATTTTTCTACCATTCATAAAAACGATATTAAGGGATGGAAAAAGCATTTAAAAATGACACTAAATATTGTTGTACCTATAGGAAAAATTAAGTTTGTAGTTTATAACTTAGATACTAAAGAATTTTTCTCAGCAGTTATTTCTAGCAATAATTACCAAAGGCTCACAATTAACCCAGGATTATGGGTTGCATTTCAAGGAATGCAAAAAGTAAATATTCTTTTGAACATTGCAAGCACTGAGCATGATCCAAGTGAAGCAAAAAACTTAGCTTTAGATCAAATTAGATATGCATGGTAAACATATCCTAGTAAAATCTGATTTCATTAAAAATCATAATCTTAAATCATTAATAAAGTTTGAAATTAATGATTCATTAGATGAAGAAAAAAATTAGATTTCCGCATTGTTAGAAAATAATAATTAAGAAATCTTTTTAAATAACTATGAAGAGAATTTTCATATCAGGAATGGCTCCAGGAAATGGAGGGGTTCCAAATTTTTTAGAGTATCTTGAAAGTAATAATTTCCCTCTAATTACACCCAATCAATCTTCAAATTTTTTTACAAAAATTTTAAATCGTCTTATTTTTTTGATGAAAATAATGATGTGCCCTAGAGATAAAACTTATGTAATTATTCACCATCAAACTATCCCACTATTGGCAATTCTTAAACTTCTTTTGGTTAACAAGTTAGAATATTTTGCAATTGATAATTCTTACTTTTGCATATCTTCATACAACTATAACCCCAAATTAAATATTGAGAATCCTTGTAGAAATTGTCTCCATAAAACTCAGCCTGATAAATCATGTATTGCATTTCCTTCAAGAAGAAAAAAATTCATAGAAATAATTCTACTTAAATTGATAAGAAAATATTTTTCTAAAAGTACATCAAGAATTTTTACATTATCTGATTCCTCAACAAACCTTGTAAAGAAGTCATTACCAAGTTGCGGTTCTGTAAAAACAATAGGCTATTCAACAAATGACCTAATTAAATTAATTGATGAACCTAAAAATAACAATTTAAAGAAAGTTAATAAAACAATAGTCTTTCACGGCCATTGCATTCCGGGGAAAGGCTATGATTACTTGTTAAAACTTGCAAAAGATATAAAAGATTTTGAGTTTATTTTTCCTACGGAAGGTGTTGATTTTGAAAATGTGCGTTATGTGCAATGTACTTGGGATAATGGCTTAAAAGACTTAGCGGAAGAAGCAACTTATGTGGCAGTGCCATCCTTATGGGATAACACACCGGAAGCTGCCTCATTGAAAACTATGCTAATGGAAATACCTCTTTTATTTGTACCAAGTGAATTTTCTTTTGAGAATGAAAATTCATCACATTTTGGAATTGCTTTAACTGGCAACATAAAAGATGATGTTCATCTAATAAGAAAAGGTATATATAAAGATAACCGTTCAAAATCAAAAGATTATTGTAGAAAGTTTCTTAAGGAATCCGAACAAAGGTTGCTCAATTTAAAATAGATACTAAAAGTTAATTGCTTTTGGACTGCATTGTTCATAGAATCTTTGTTTTCAATATAGTTTAATTATGAAAAAAGCTCTTTTAACTGGTATTACAGGCCAAGATGGCTCTTATCTTGCTGAGTTTCTCTTAGAAAAAGGATATGAAGTTCACGGAATCAAGAGAAAATCTTCATCTCTTAACACTCAAAGAATTGACCATATTTATGATGACCCACATAATTTAAATCCAAAAATGATTCTTCATTATGGAGATCTGACTGATTCTTTGAATATTACTAAAATAATTTCTATGATCAAGCCTGATGAAATCTATAATTTAGCAGCACAATCCCATGTAGGTGTTTCCTTTGATACACCAGAATATACTGCTAATGTCGATGCATTAGGCACATTAAGAATTCTTGAGGCAATAAGATTCTTGAACTTAACAGATAAAACTAAATTGTATCAGGCTTCCACATCTGAATTATATGGTCTAGTACAAGAAACTCCTCAAAATGAAGAAACTCCATTTTATCCAAGATCTCCCTATGGAGTTGCAAAGTTATATGCCTATTGGATCATAAAAAATTACAGAGAAGCATACGGATTGTTCGCATGTAACGGTATTTTATTTAACCATGAGTCCCCTAGAAGGGGAGAAACATTTGTTACAAGAAAAATAACAAGAGGCCTTTCAAATATATATTACGGCAAAGAAAAATGCATTTATCTTGGAAATTTAGATTCATTGAGAGATTGGGGTCATGCAAAAGATTACGTTAAGATGCAATGGATGATGCTCCAACAGGACGAACCTGAGGATTACGTAATTGCAACTGGGGAGCAACATAGCATTAGAGATTTTCTTCGCATGTCTGCTAAGCAAATTGGTCTAACAATTGAATTTATAGGAAGTGGCTTAGATGAAGTATGTAAAGTGGTATCTATTGAAAGCAAATTCAAAAATTCTAATATTAATCCGGGTGACATAATCGCTAGAGTTGACGAGAAATATTTCAGACCAGCAGAAGTTGACTCCCTTATTGGTGATGCCTCAAAAGCAAGAGATAAGTTAGGATGGTCCACAACCATTAGCATTGAAGAAATGTGTGAAGAGATGATGATAGAGGATATGAAAATAGTGAAAAAATCTTTAGATAATAAAAAGTAGATATTTATTAATAAAATAAAGTGAGCTTATCGAAAGAAGACAAAATCTTTATCACTGGTCATAAAGGGATGGTTGGTTCATCTATTTATAGATTATTGAAAAAAAAGGGTTTCAAAAACTTGATTGTAAAAACGAGAGATGAACTTGATCTTACAAATCAAAAAACTGTAGAAAATTTCTTCAAAACCAATGATGTAGATAAATTAATTATAGCTGCTGCTAAAGTAGGAGGGATAGGAGCAAATTCTTCTTACCCCGTTGAATTTCTTCTTGAAAATCTTCAAATTCAAAATAACTTACTTTACTCAAGTTATAAAAATAAGTTAGATCAAGTAATCTTTTTAGGGTCTTCTTGTATTTATCCAAAATTTTCTAAAAGTCCCATCACAGAAGATCAACTTTTATCAGGAAAATTAGAGGATACTAATCAATGGTACGCCATAGCGAAAATAGCTGGCATCAAATTAGCAGAAGCACTCAATCTTCAATATCAATTAGATTGCAGAAGCTTGATGCCAACAAATTTATATGGTCCTGAGGATAATTTCAATCTAGAAAAAGGTCACGTAATACCGGCATTGATTAATAAGTTTCATAATGCTATCTCAAACAATCTAGAAACAATCGAGATTTGGGGTTCTGGAAATCCATTGAGAGAATTCATGCATGTTGATGATCTAGCTCTAGCCTGTTATTTCGTAATGAATTTGAAAAGCGAAGTCTATCATTCATCATTGGATGATTCAGTATCTCATCTAAACGTTGGAACTGGCGAAGACATTAGAATCAAAGATTTAGTAAATAGCTTAGTTAAAGTAACAGGTTTTGAGGGACAAATTATATACGATAAAGATAAACCGGACGGAACACCAAGAAAACTTCTCGATGTTTCAAGAATGAAATCTTTAGGATGGGAGTACTCTATTCCCTTAGACGAAGGTTTGAAAAGCACATATGGCTGGTACAAAAAAAATTTTCCTAGTGTGAGATCTTAAGAATCAAAGTGGCCCCACCAAAAATCTCCATCATAACTGTTGTATTTAATAAAACTAAGGATTTGGAGATGACTCTGGAAAGTATTGCTTCTCAGGATTTGAATAACGCAGAACTTATTGTGATAGACGGAGGCTCAGATATTGAAACTATAGAGATTCTAAATAATTACTCTTCAATAATTACACACTTAATTTCTGAGAAAGATAATGGAATTTACGATGCTATGAATAAAGGAATAAAGTTGGCAAAAGGTAAGTGGCTCAACTTTATGAATGCTGGTGATAGGTATTTTTCGAAAAATACCTTAAAAGAAATTTCAGATGATGAATTATTTTACGACCAAGATTTGGTTATAGGCGAAACATTAATTTCATATGATAACTTTGAAAGAAAAATGAGAATAGGGAGCCTTAAAGATATTTGGAAAGGCGCACAATTTATTCATCAATCTGTTTTTATTTCACGTCAATATCAATTAGAGAATTTATATAATGTTGAAAATAAAATAAGTGCTGATTTTGAATTCTTTTATTATTCAATAATGTCAGGAGCCAAAATTTTTAAGTTAGATAAGACTATTGCTGTTTTTAAATCAGGCGGCATATCAGATACCAAGAGGCTAAGAGCTATGCTAAGTAACCTGAAAGTAGTCATGATGAAGGACTTTTCTATCTTTAAGATGCTTTATCATATTTCGATAATGTTTATCGAACTTAACAAAATAATAATTAAGTTTTTTTTACCAAAAAAAATTATCAGTTATTTCCAAAAAATAAGTTTGCAGTGAATACTTCAAAAGAAAATTACCTAAGCGTTGGCCATTTTATTGGAATAACTTTTGTAATTTTTATGTTGATTCCTTGGGTAAACTTTGGATTAAATTCTAGAGATTCTCAAATTTGGCCTCTACTTTCTGGAATAGCATTTTTAGCATTACATGCGAAGGTAAGGATTAATATAAATTATCTTTATTTTTTAATAATTCCAATTTTTGCTCTTTTTGTTTGGCTATTTTATTCAGAGCTTAACTATGCGGGGCCTTCAGGATTTACTGCAATAAGAGCAATTCTCTCTTATGCCTCTTTTTCTATATGTATAGTAGCTTTTTTGTTATATCTTAAAAATGATTCATTTCCATGGAAAATTTTTTATGCAATAAATTTTATTTACATTCTTGTGGCCGTAATACAGCTCTTTATTCCTGAAATAGTTGCATCAATAGTCAACACTAGGGACATAACTTTTACTAAAGTTGCAACTGTAGCAAGAGGAGTTACATCTTTAGCCCCTGAACCAACTTTTTTTGGAATTTTTTTATATTTCTTAAGTTTTATTTATTTAGCTCAATGTGATTTCAAGCCTAATAGGTTTTTAACATTAGTTCTTCTTATGAACCTGTTTGCAATCATTTTTTTGTCTAGATCATCAATGACTGTTCTTTATCTTTTGGTAAGTCTTCCTTTGCTATTTATGAGATTAAAACTTTTCCACACTTTTTTGATTCTTATAGTCGGGGCGATCTTCATTTTCTTGACTGTTCAAATATTTAGTGAAAGTAGAATGATATTACTTTTCAAACTTTTATTTGAATTAGGTCCTTCTTCTCTTCTTCTAATAGATGAAAGTATTAACGATAGAGTTGCTCATGTAGTCTTTCCAATACATGGCGCATTCCTTAATGATTTTTTGCCAGGAGGTTTCCACTCTTGGTATAACATGCATTCAGAATTAACTACGTTGTGGGGAGGAATTTTTTGGTATGGAAGTGGAGGACCAATTATGTCTTTTCTTGGACTGTATGTTTATGAATTGGGATTTGTCGGTGCAATCTTTCTTTTGTTTATCTTTTTAGCCATACAAGATGGATCTTATTCAAGATTTGTAGAATCAATAGTATTATTTATAATTCTAAATAGTTCAATTCCACCTTCTTTTCCTCTTCTTCCAATCCTAATTTGCGTATATCTTAAAAAAAACGAGTTAAAAAAATATAGTGCACATAAAAATTAACTCAAAATGAAATTTTCTAAAATATTTATCTCAGGTGGAGCAGGATTTATAGGCTCACATGTGTTCGACCATTTTTCTAAAATTTATCCAGACGCAGAGATTAGGATTCTTGATAAATTAACTTACGCAGCAAGCTTAAAAAATATTCCTTCTACAAATGAAAATAAAAAACATAATTTAATTGTTGGCGATATTTGTGATATAGATTTATGTTTGGAACATACTCGAGATACTGATTTAATTATTCATCTAGCTGCTGAAAGTCATGTAGATAATTCCTTTGAAGAGTCCATGCTGTTCTCAAAAACTAACTGTTTGGGTACTCATTCTTTAATGGAGGCTGCTAAGAGAAACCAAGTAAAAAGAATAATTCACGTTAGTACTGATGAGGTATACGGTGAAAACATTGATTCTAAATTTACAGAATCCGACTCACTTAATCCAACCAATCCTTATTCTGCATCTAAAGCCGCAGCAGAAATGATTGTCAAAAGTTATCATAACTCGTTTGACTTACCAGTTATAATTGTTCGAGCAAATAATATATTTGGTATCAGACAATACCCAGAAAAGATTATTCCAAAATTTATTTCTCGAGCGTTGAACAATGAAACACTTCAAATTCAAGGGGATGGCTCAAATCAAAGACATTATTTATCTGCATATGATTTTGCTAAGGCCTTAGAAATTTTAAGCGATAAAGCTTCTCCTGGCGAAATTTATAACATAGCATCTGATCTTGAACTTTCTAATCTTGAGGTAGCTAAACTTATCAATAATCTCATAAGAAAAAATGTCAATCTAGACAGTATTGAATTTACAAAAGATAGACCTTTTAATGATTCAAGATATGCAGTTGATGATAGGAAAATAAGAAGTTTAGGATGGAAACCTAGATATTCACTGTATGATGAACTTCCTAAAATTATAGAATGGTATAAGGAAAATTTTAATTGGTTTGAATAAGAACTTTAAAAAAAATGGAAATTTTTCTCTGCGGGGTATACAAAGGAACAATCACAGGCCAGATGCAAACTTTATTTGCAGTCAAAGATTCTCTGAAAGATGATTTCAATATTACTGAAATAAAACTCCCTAGAAACGGTTTTGACTTTTTTTATGAATCTTTTATTTATTTTTGCCAAATATTAAGAATATTATTTTCCTTAGCATTATTTAAGCGAGAGACTTTTTTCTATCTTATTATTCATAGAAGCAGGATAAGCTTTTGGCTTAGAGATTTTCCAATTTATTTTATAAATAGCTTTTTTAAAACCAAATTCATCTGTCATTTAGTTGGATCCGATCTAACTTCATTTTTTGACAGAACAAACAGTCTTGAAAGGCTACTCCTTAAAAAATTTTTTTCAAATGTTAGTTGCTGGGTTTTACTTGGTAACAATATGAAAAAGCAGGTTGAAAACGTCTATGAGAATTTGGAAATTAAAAATTCATCAAAATGTTATTCACAAGGCAAACTTCACTATGAAATCATTCCTGGGTTTTCTAAAAATGAAATTCAATTCAGTGAAAAAGATCTAGAAGAAAAAATTCATAATTTCAATGGTGAAATTACAGTCGGTTATTTATCTAATTTTATCGAAGAGAAAGGAATATCCGAGTTCATTGAAGCAGTTATAGATCTCAAAGAAAAGTATAATCTTGATATAAAAGCATGGTTCGCAGGCACAAAAGTTGGAAACTTATCCGAAAGAGTATCCAACGCTATCGTCTCTTCAAAAGATAAGGATTTCATTGAAAAACTTGAACCTATCTTCGGACTCGAAAAAGGTGAAAAATTAAAAAAAACTCATATTTTTGTTTTACCAACCTACTATAAGACTGAGGCTTTACCTTTGTCATTAGTTGAGGCCATGAAGTTTGGGTGTGCATGTATTTCATCTGACATAGGTGAGATAAAAGGACTTCTAAAGGATAATAGAGGAGTATTATTGGAAAAAGTTAGTAAGGAAGATGTAGCAGAAGCTATCATCAATATGTCAAAAGATCTTAATAAGACAAAAAGTATGATGATAAATTCATACAGGTTTGTTGACGAAAAATTTTCTTATCCATACTATAAAAAAAGAATAAAAAATCTAGTAAATAAATCTATAGGATAGCTAAAAAAATGAAATCTTTTTTAAAGAGGTTGAGGATTTTCAATATTTCAAAAAAAATATACTCTTTTTGTATTTCATTTTTAGGATATTACAAATTTAAGAAATTATCAAAATCTAACAATATTTCTCTTGAATTGGGTTCAGGAAGCAAAAGAGGTGAAGGGGAATGGACTACCGTAGATATATTCGGAGCAGACATAAATTATGATTTATCCTATGGTATACCTCTTAAAAATGGCACAGTAGATAAAATTTATTCCTCTCATTTTTTAGAACATCTGACCTTTAAAGAAATTGTGACATTTCTTGAAGAATGCAAACGCTTGCTCAAGCCAAATGGAATTTTTTCTGTTTGTGTTCCAGATGCTAGTTTGTACATTAAGGCATACATAGAAAAAAAGAATTTTAGAACTGATGAAAATTTTTTTATTGAGGGTAAAATTTTTACAAACTCTTATATTGATCAAATTAACTACATTGCATACATGGGTGGAGAGCATAAACATATGTGGGATGCAGAAAGTTTGGTAAACATTCTAGGAATCTTAGGATTTAAAGACGCCAAACTTAGAGACTTCGATGACAGTATTGACCGAGTTGAAAGAAATTATGAGTCGATATATGCAGTCGCAACAAAATAAAACTATAAAAAATGAAAGTTGATATTAATTTCATAGTTTCCTCTTTGATGCCTTATCATCTTGATAGGTTTAATTCATTAGATCGATCTTTTATCTGCAACTCTATTTCAGAATTTGAAAAAGATTACTTTGAAATCCAAAAATCTCATTTTAATTCTCTCGAAAACACTGAATCTAAGAATATAAAGATACACAATAAAGAAAAAAGATATGAAGATTTAAATTTTTTTCAAGAAGGTATTGCGCTTATTAAGAGTATTTTATTTTCTCCTGGGAAAGTAATAATTATTGGCCTTGGAGGAAATTTGAAACCTTATAATCCAGTCTTATTTTTTTCTGTAATTTTTAGAAGACTATTAGGTAAGAAAATCTTTATTTTATTCAATACTAATTATTCAGATAGAGAAAGATTTGTTTTTAAAGAATTTATAAAATTATTATTGTTATCAATTTATTCTGGAGCTATGTGTTCTTCATCTTCATCAGCTAGCTATTTAAAATTTTTAGGATTTAAGAAAAGAAAAGTAATACCAGGGGGATTCAATACAATATCGAACTCTAGATTTAACGCTCATATGGATAGTCCATCGAGAAATCAATTTTTATATGTAGGACGTCTTTCTGAAAAGAAAAATATAAATTTTCTTCTTAATGTATATAAAGAATACCGCGAAACTAATCCAAAAGCTTTGGATCTAAAGCTAATTGGACATATTTCAGAACATTCACCCTACGTAAATCATGCTCTTAATATAGGGCTAGATAAAAATATTTTTTTGGGCGCGCTTGATGACAAAGCCATTGCCAAAGAATTATATAAATCAAGGGCTCTTCTTATCCCAAGTAAATACGAAGAATGGGGAAATGTTGTAAATGAGGCTGTTGCGACTGGCACTCCCTTATTAGTATCAGATAATGTACTAGCTAGAAAAGTCCTTGTAAGGCAATTTGTAAATGGAATCATTTTAGAATCTGACAATCATAAAGGTTGGTTACATGCTCTGAATGAACTAACCGACAATGAAAAATTTGCTTCTGAACTTTCTGAGGGTTCAAAGAGATTCTTAACTTTGACGGATACAGAATGGTTTAAGAAATCAATGAATCAATTATTAGACTAATAAACAATTCTTTTAAAGATTAAGTAAGCAAAAATACTTTTAACCGAGATTATAGTAACTACCGAAAAAGGACCTATGACCGGCTGATCGATTCCATAAATGTAAAAAATATAGAAAAGAAGCGATCCAGTAATTATCACACCTAAATCTAAAATTGTTGTTTGCATGTATTTTGCAGTCACTCTTAAAAAACTTTTTGAGAAGATAAAAATTGACTGAATAAGTGTTCCTAAAAGGCAAATAATTATAATTACTTCAATATTTTCAAAACTACTAAAATTTAAATAATCTGCAAGAAAAGAAAATAAAAGTGGAAGATAAAAAATTGTGATAAGTGAAGTAAAAGCAAATGAATAAAAAACACACTTACTGTGCAGCTCAACTACTCTTTTATTTTCTTCATTGAAATATAGTTTAGCCACTCTTATAAAATACATACCGACAATTTCTGAGAAAAATAAAAGCGGGGAGGTCAAACGTCTTGCTAATGAGAAAGCTGCTAAAGAAATAGGACCAAATAAGTTGTTAATAAAAATATCAAATAAATTACTAGTGGAGTTTAGAGTTACCAAAGAGGGATAAAACTTAATACTGAGTAATGAGTAATTTTTAAGACATTCTAAATTAGTTAGACGATAGAAATTGAATGAAAATATAAGTCCAATAAGGACTATGAATAGATTAGATAATATAAATATTTTGAGTATCGTATTTAAATTTATTTCAATTCCAATTTGAAATAAAATTCCAATTAAAATTAGCATAATAAAATTTCTTCCATTACCTTCGTTTAAAATCAATGCCAGTAAAAGCCTACCTCTTGAAAGAAAATAATTATAAAAATTCAACTGAATAATTTTTAGTGGAGCTATCAAGGATGAGTACCATAAGAAGAGCTCTATTCTTGTTGAGAAAATATTTAATGCATAGTTCGAGAGATTTAAAATTGTGAACAACAAAATTCCTATTAAGACGCCAGCACAAAGCATGACTGTCCAAATTTCACTTTGTAGAAATTTACCTTCTGATATCAAAGGGATAACCGCGCCTGACATCCCTAGTCCAAATACGTAAGTAAGAATTCCAGATATTGCTAATATAAAATAGAACCCACCTAATGCACTTGGAGTTAAATATCTAACTAAAACAATAGTAAAAATTATTGAAGATAGATATCCAAAAAACTTAAGAAAAAAAATCTCGAAATTTTTTCTTATCAAAAGTTCCTCAAGATTTTGTTTTATTTTTCCTAACAAAATTTTTTCTAAACCATACTATTTCAAAACCTCTATAATACTATTCATGGAGAGAAAAAATAGAAAAACTGGTGACAATATTTCATTAAAGTCATCATGGACATTTAAAGATAAAAATGTTGCAAAAAACTTTGATGAACATGTAAGTAAATCTGTCCCTTTATATGATGAAGGTCATGAAATAATAATGGACATGATGCCTAATTTTTTTAATGAGAGGACCAAAATTATTGACATTGGATGTTCAACAGGAGCTCTTATGAAGAAAATAAGAAACAATTTCTTAGATCATGAGTTGGATTTAGTAGGTATTGATATTTCAAAAGAAATGATTAATGAGGCAAAAAGAAACTCATCAGATAAGACTATAAAATTTAATCAACAGGACTTTATAAAATTCAAATTAAACAATGAGTCAGTGGATATTTTTATATCCTATTACACTATTCAGTTTATTAGGCCTCAGATACGTATGAATTATCTTCGCAAAATTTTTGATACTTTGCATTGGGGCGGAGCTTTTTTTTGGTTTGAAAAAACAAGAGGTTCAGATGCTAGGTTTCAAGATATATTAACAAATGCTTACTTTAAATATAAAGAGAGACAAGGATATAGTTCTGAAAATATTTATGAAAAATATATGTCCTTAAGAGGAGTTCTTGAACCTTTTTCAACCAATGGAAATATAGATTTATTGAAAGAGGCAGGTTTTTCAGATTTCCAACCCATATTAAAATTTGGACCTTTCGAAGGATTGCTTTGCATTAAATAACCTAACAGTTTCTATTCGTAATGCTCAATTTTATAAAAAGAATACTTAAATTTTTTTCTCATCGATCTGGGCTAACGCAATGGCCTACAAAGTCATTTAAAATTTGGTTGCTTATGCAAAATATACTAAATGAGTTTCAACCAAGCAATCTCATAGAATTTGGATCAGGAAGAAGTACAAACTATTTCGCAGAATTTGCTGAAAAAGAAAATAAAAAGTTTATTTCAATTGAACAAAACTTAGCTTTTTCTAAAATGGTAAAAAAAGGATTAAAAATTGCAAATTTGAAAGAAGATGTTGTTAAACATATTTCCATCAAATATGACTGGTACGATATAAATAAATTAAAAAAA
>MDTG01069235.1_pt1 | contig 13176 bp, 11 predicted proteins | sample 811421 | NCBI WGS metagenome assembly MDTG01 (sample SAMN05326645, study PRJNA326480) | marine metagenome | isolation source: seawater | place: Pacific Ocean: South East | collected 2011
AATTCAGACAATTTTCTCCACCTGGCCAAGTCACTCGGACCCAACCCGCTTCGGCTGAACTGATCCATGATAGATTCCAAACCGGTGAATTGCCAGAACGATCATCCTGTGCTGCGAAAACATACCCGTCTCCATTGAGTGCAATATGAGCCGCTCCGAATGCATCAGCATCTGACATTACACATGTGACCGCCTTCTCTAGTGTAAAGGAACGAACGGTTGAGTTGTCGGGCATATGGGTCGCCCATGATACCATACTAGATGTCTGTGGTTTTCCATCGCTAGACATTGGGCGGGTTGAGTAGAATTGTTGCCAATCGAGCAAGTTATCACCACGCTTAAACGATGTTTGCTCCAACGTATATTGAGTCACAAACGATCCTTCGGGAAAGGTCAAATCGATGGCTTCTGATTCAAGTAAGGAACAGCCTGAGCGTTTTTGTGATTTATCTATCGAGATATCGACCATCTGTTTGGCAGGGAGCGGTTGGTCCGGAATAGCCCAAATGACCATCTCTGCACGTCCAAGACAGTCACCGATTTTGATATGGTGCATCCGAATCTGAATCGCATCCTGTCCACCAACTGTATCTGGTGAACCAATTTCCCAACCCCAGCCTTCGTGCTCGCCAGTGAGGCCTTCTTCCATTACAGTCAGACCGAAGATATCGTAGAGATTAACCGGGTGCATTGGCAAGAGAATTCCCTCTATCAAGTCAGATGCGGAATCAGAGCCAATGATCCCGTCGAATGTCGTCGCATCTGCGGTGTAGGATTGACCTTCAGCATCGATAAAATTGAGGGAGGTTTCTGACCGCATTAATCCTCGTTCGGTGATTTCGTGCCATTGCTTGACATCGATATTCAGTTGGTTATTTCGATTCAACCATTCCAATGAACTACAACTTTCCGAATTGATGGCTGACCACGTATTTCCAGATAGATCTGCTGCTAGGTCATATTCCAGAGAGGTTTCGACAGTGTTCCAAGTTCTTCCAAACGCATCTAGTGCCTTCACAGCACCTTCCAAATTGGTATCACTCGGATCCACCAAATCGGAGAGTGTTCCATCTCGAATTGATGCTGAGCCTGTGCCTGAGAATTCAACCCGAAGTTTTTCACAAACATCATCCAAAGCACTCGGGGAAACTGCGTCCCTTAGGAGAGCAACCATTTCGTCACCATTGATTTGGATGACGCCATCATTCACATCAAAGCGCAAGTTATCGCCGTAACGAGATGGAGCAGTTTGAAACACTGAGGCTTCGTTGCTAAGATACCACCAACCTCCAACACCCGCCAGTAGGATGACGACAAGGATGGTTGCAATGGTGGTCCCATCCTTGTACCAAGCTGGACCTTTCGCTGTGACCAATGTATCCATTTTGATCGCACTGGTGGTAGTTTCAACCACTTCATCCAATGGCTCATCATCGAGCATTTCAGCCTCAAATACTTCTGCTTCAAGAATCGCATCATCTTCATCTTGAAGTGATTCTATCGATTCATCTTCATCTTCATCATCGAGAATCAGCACATCCTCAATTGAGTCCAGAATTCGAGCAACAAGTTCGGATTTTTTACCAGTAGTTGAAAGTCCCAGTTCCTTGAGGCGAACCTTCAGTTCTGCAACCGTCATTGCAGAGAGTTCATCCTCATTCATGGCCATCCTCAGAGAGGATGGCGATGAAGACCGCTTTCAACCTCTTCGCTTGACGGTTCGCTATTTTTCGGATTCTTCAAGGATTTCAGCCATTCCGCATGGCATCGATTTGTTCCTGAGTCCATCCAGCTGCAATGAGTTGTTCATCCGTCCATGCAGAAGCAGAGTTTGTTTCAGCTTCGGCTTCCTGAACGGCAGTATCATCCTGCTCGGGACTGGCTGCGGCCTGTGCGAGGGTGGGGCCTGATGATTCGGGCGTATCCACGTTCTCGGGTGATTCAATTTCTGGCACCCCAATTTGCTCTCCACGATGCTCTGCTTCAGCCGCCTCTAGAACCTCTTCTTCGACCTTTTTCTCCGGTTGCCCTTCAGGGTACTTCAATCGCTTGTATGCGTTCCCGGATTTCTGTGCACCGATGAATGCAAATCCTGCCATTGAGAAGGTGATCAAGGCAATGGGGACAGTAAACAATCGTGGCCAATACATGGCTACTTCAGCATCCATTGTGAGAAGCGTTCCAGGATTTTGAACTGGCTCGGCCCACTCGATCCGAATCGAACGTTGGCCGGGTTGAGTATACAGAGTAAATTCAACTTCCTCTCCAGCTTTGGCAGGTTCAGTACTGTTGTACCAACTGCTGTCTGGAAGTTCCCATGACGGCGGATGGAACTCATCGCATGTACCTTCATGGATACCTACAGTGAAGTCTGTTGAACCTTGGTAGCGATACGACACAAAGGTCACATCTACTCGAACTTGAGAAATTGCGCCCAAATCAATCTTCATCGGAGGGACGTAAAGATTCATGCAAGCAGAACTTTCATTCCCTGAACCATCCCAAATTTTGTCACGATATTTTTCATCCTCACCATCTCTTACCCACTGTTCAGCCTGATTGTTGCCCATTCCCTCTTGAGGATTGTCCGAAACATCGCCTGCAATCGGGCCCGGGAAAAATGAGAAAATACCAAGAATTACGGTTAGAGCGAGGAAGAAATACACATTGTTCCTTGCGCTGTTGCGCTTTTTCTCGAGGGACTCGAGGCGTTCTTCTCGATCTTGACGACGAGCACGAGCATCTTCAATCTCTGCGAGGGGATCAAATTGGGCAGGATTCACATTGGTAACATTGGTTTCTGTGACATTTACGGTAACATTTTGTTGAACGTTTCCCATCACGACACTGTCTGAAACATTGACTCCAGGAGGCCCGCTCGGACCCGCAACTGGGGGCCCTGATGGACCTGCAACAGGAGGTGCTCCAGTTGGGCCTGCGACCGGTGGGCCACTAGGACCTGCGACGGGCTGCATGAATTGTCGAAGGGCCGACGCCATTTGAAAGCCTCGCTCCTCGCACGCGCGCGGGCGAGCGGGCGAGCGGGCGCGCGGTCACGCGTTTTTTGTCCGTAGGACTCAAAACGGAAGTGGTTGCGCCCCGGTCTGATGACTCTCCGTGTTGCCATCCTCTCTCGAGGCCCTCGGTTGTATTCCACACGACGGCTTTTGGAAGAGGCGAATGCATTGGGATGTTCAGTAGAGATTCTAGACCCAATGAAACTGTCAATTACGGTCGGGAATGATGGTCGTAGAGTCCTGCATGAAGGTTGGAACGTTGAAGTTGATGCTGTCGTTCCACGGATTGGATATTCGATTACAGAACATGGTGTTGCCATCGCACGTCAATTTGAGCGGATGGGGACCTACGTTGCAAACAGTAGTGATGGAATCAACAATAGTCGTGACAAATTACATGCTGCACAGTTACTTTCTGCAAATCACATTCCCGTTCCAACCACCGCTCTAGTTCGAGATTGGCGTGATGTAGAACGGGCCATCCGACAAGTGGGTGGGGTCCCTTGCGTGATCAAGGTCCCTGAGGGTACACAAGGCAGTGGTGTATTCCTTGCACATACCGAACTAGAAGCCAGTGAAATCGCGTGGAAGGTACTGGAATCAGCCAATAGAGTGCTGGTTCAAGAGTATATCAAGGAAAGTCACGGACGTGATATTCGTGTTCTCGTGGTTGGTGGTAAGGTGGTTGCTGCCATGCGCAGACGAGCGCATGGACGTGAATTCCGGTCTAATTTCCACTTAGGGGGAAGTGTGGAAAAAGTCGATCTGCCAGAGGACTTTGCTAGAATTGCCTGTAAAGCTGCTCGTCTTTTGGGATTGGATGTCGCGGGGGTTGATCTTTTGGAATCCGCAAGAGGACCACTCTTGTTGGAAGTTAATTCAAGTCCGGGTCTTGAGGGTATTGAGAAGGCTACGGGAGTCAATGTTGCTGGACATATTATGGCGCATGTCGTCGAAAACCATGCATTCACTCCTCTCAACCTCAATCAATTGCTTTCCAATAAGGAGGGGTATGGTACGCTCACACTCAAGGTTCGCAAGTACCCTGAATTGATTGGAAGAGCGCTAGGGGATTTGATGACTCAAGATGAGGATGCGAGTATTGCTGCTATTGCTAGAGCGGGCGCACACATTTGGAATCCATCTCCAGAGCTGACTTTACGTGAAGCCGATGATGTCATTTTCTACGGAGAGTTGGAAGCTCTAAATCTGCGAATCCGTCCCCTGATTAGACAAACAATTGAGGCAAGGATAACCTCTCCCGAAAAGCCCCATCCTTGGAACGTAGACCAACTTCAAGAAAACGAGGCAGCTTGGGCAGCAAAGGCGCCAGAATTTCATTGGAGATATCGGCGCCGCTAATCGACCGGCATTTCAAAAACGCCCTTCAACAGGGCGGATAATCTTCAACGATTAGCGTAGCATTCATACCCGTATACCCTGACTGCCGAATCCCTTCGGGGATGGGATTGCAGAGGTCATTGGCCTCAGGACGGAAGCGTATGCAGAATGGAGAAAAGCGGGAATTAACTGGAAATGGTTGGTCTGATCCAATCTTGCGGGGAAGTATGGGAACCCCCTTTTCAGAGGAAGCTATCGGAGTTCCCTTCGGACTCCCAAGTCGATTGGTAAGGCTTGCAGATTTACCTTGGCACGGTTGCTATGAAATGCAATTGGCGAGTGAAAAGAAAAGCAAACACACCCTTCGGTCCTATCGAACCGCAACCAAGCAATTCCTACTGACTGAAATACCTGGTGAATTGAAACCATCATGGGATGCTTTGCAGAACATCAGTGTCAAGGAAATCTCGCGTTGGGTTGACCCGAACAATGGTCGACTTGATCTGTGGGTTCAGTCGATTTCGAATCTTGCTTCTGCAACAATCAATGCTCGGTTGGCCTCTGTTAGCCATCTTCTGAATTGGCTTGGGCACAGAGTCCCAGATTGGGTCACTCGCCCCCAAAAGGGTCGTAGTTTGCCAAAAACGCTCACCTATCGAGAGATGGAGAGATTGAAAGAAGCGGCGGCGAACAGTGAAAATCCGTTTGCTAACCTGGTGATTACACTGTTCCTCGATACCGGAATGCGGGTTTCCGAATTGTGTGCTCTGGACAGAGCATCGGTTGACCTCGACGACTTTTCAGCGACCGTACGTGAAGGCAAAGGTGGCAAGGACCGATTGGTCTTGTTTACAGAAGCAACGGTGAATGCGATTGATGCCTACAACCAAATTCGAGCGATGATTGTAGGGCAACACCCTCCGAGTGATGCGCATCGTGACGCCCTGATTCTAAATCGAAGAGGAAGAAGATTGACACCCAGGGCGGTTCAAAAGTTGATGGATTCGATGGCTGATGAGGCTGATATTCCTCGCTCAAAGCTCAGTCCGCATACACTTCGACACAACTTTGCCACAGGTCTGCTGGAACGAGGGGTAGATTTGGTCAGTATTCAGAGACTGTTGGGTCATTCAAATATCTCGACAACGCGGGTTTACTTGGAAATCAGCGATCAAAGCCTTCGTGAAATCTATCATCGGGCGCAAATGGCGCAACGAATTCAACAAGAAGATGAGTGAATCAATCCTTGGTTTTCCATTTCTTGATTTTATCCTTCCAATTTGGTGTAGGAATTACATTGCTCTTGACCTCGACTGTCTTGGCGTCCTTTTTCTTGACAATCGCCTTCTTAGCTGGTGATTTTTTCTTGGCAGGCATGGCTTTCTTGGCCTTAGCAGTCCCCTTGGCGGCTGCAGTTTTAGCGGTCATGGCAATCGTCTTGGCTTTTTCAGCAGCCTTCTTTGGAGCACCCTTCGCAGTCTTCACTGCACTTTTCGCGGTGGACTTTGCAGCGGCGGCAACCAACTTCTTGGCCATGGTAGAGGATAGCCCTGCTGCAATGAGTTTCTTCATACTCGCTTTGGCCAACTGATTGGCCGTTCGAATCCCTCCTGTAACCAACTTCTGTGCAGTTGATTTTCCTACACCAGGTACGCTTTGTAAATTCTCAATTGCTTTGTCATCGCCGGAGGCCTTCTTCTTCGCCATGTTTTCCGCTCCGAACCGTACAAAACGTGGAACGTATTGAAGTTGTTCTTTGTGTCGCAAGGTGTGAAGCCGACCTTTGGGGGGGATGAACATCACCAATGAATCACGGATAGATGGAGTTGAGACTCAGCTCTTTGCGCAGGTTCATTCGGGCGACCCAGAGATGAAAATCGATACTGAATCACGCCTTAGACACTCAAATTTTCCAGGCGCAGATGGGAGTTTGTTCTTGGGTGATGTTGGAGATGCCCTATTACGTTGCTTCGGTGCGCATGAACCCCCCCGAGTTACCCAAGTGCCAGGTTTTGATCAACAACGATGGAGTGTCATAGTCTCAGATACTGAGATGAGTATCACCATAGAAAGTCGCTCCTATTGGGGTATGGGTTTGCTTTCTTCATGCTTCCTAAATTCCATCAAAATGGTTGGCCCCGTGGGTCGACGAGCCCGTATTGTGTTCGATTTGGTTGCAGCCTTGGGCAGAAACCCATGGGAAGCAAAATGGAAAAACCGATTTGCAAAGAGCACGGGAATCTCGTCGACTGAGGAGAAAGCAAAATGGGAAGCACTCATCGAACATGGGCGTTCAGACCTGTCAAATACCATCGATTCAATTCGAGCGAAGGCTGAATCTCTGGAGAAGGAATTACCATCTTTAGTAGATGAGGCTCCGGAGGGTTGGGATGGTGATTTGGCCCTCGAGGAAATTGGAGCTGCATATGCTGAATGTGACATTGCGATGGATGCTTTACATGATCGTTCTGCAACAGGTGTTGAACGTGCACTCGCTAGAGCAGAGGCTCACATTATCGAAGCAGACCCCAGAACAGAGGTTGTTGCCCAGTTTGAAGGTGGAGATGTGCTCGAGGAAATGGCGGCTATTGAGGCCGATGATGTAGATCTAATCGATCAAGTGCTTGAGTTTGAAGAACTCCCCGAAGAAGCTGTCAGGACACAATCAATGCTGAACGAACAAGACGATATCCCATTTGTTGACCTCTCCGAAGAGGAATGATCAGAAGCCAGTCAACTGAGCCCATGCCCACTGAAGAACTCCGTGATTCAAGAGGTAAATCACGATACTGACCGCGATACAAGCGAAGTAAATTGTACCCTTTGAGATTTGGATTGCATCATCGCTCTCCTCATCGAAATAGCGAATCAGACCGGCGGCCTGCTGGATGTTTGGGCCACCCTTCTTCTTCGACTTCTTTACAGCCATGCGATTCGCCGACCCACCTTACATATTTCAAGACGCCGAATTGGAAAACCCGTGCAAAAACCTCAGGGGTCGAGTGTTTCAATCAATACGACACCATTGTTGAATTCTACGATTCGGCTCGCAGCATCCATTGCAGAGTCCAAACCATTGGTCATGAATAACTCGCGTCTGCGTCCATCTTCAGTCTGCAGAACCAAGCGATGACTGAGCTTTTCCAACACTTTACGATCGACTGTTTGCCAAACCCAAGCGTCAGTCTCAATCGTCATGAGCGCTTCAACGGGTACCAATGGACCCTGAGCTGAACCGATACGACGAGCTCGGTCGGTTAGTTGTGTCAATTTGGCTGCAGTTTCAACTGCATTCGTTCTCTTTGTTTCGCTCGTAGAAGCATACCTGCGAGCCGGCTTGCGCTGTGTTGTCATCTGAATCCCATCCTGTAACCATTGGTTACAATCGATTCATCGAAGACAGTTCAGGTATAACCGTTAGGGCTGAAGAGACATACGATGAGTCGGTTTCCTCACTCCTCTTCTTGAACCGAAGTTGAGAATTGCAAAAATAGAGGAGAGATGAGCAGGACAATCAGAAATGATGTAGCAAGGAATTCGTTCAAGTAGAGAGCTAAGGGCAAAACAGAGAGCAATAGAGTAAATTCGAGCAAACGTCGGTTTACGCTTAATTTTGGTCGCTCTTCTGGCAGAGTACCTAACCAAGGCATGACAATCGCAATAATGAGTAAAGGCAATTGGAAGGTTTCGATGTGAGAAAGGTTCGGTAGTAAGGATGGTGCTAGAATCATTCCTGTAAGAAAGCCCCATGCTTCCGGGCGAGGATGGGCATCAAATCCAGCCAATGGTGTCAAGGCGCCACAAATTCCACACAGTCCAATCCACCCTAGAGCAAAACGTGATGTCCACAACATATTGTGTGTCGAATTTGAATCCTGTATCAGCGCAAAGAATAACAACACAAAAGTGAGCACGAAAATGAGAAGTAAACCAATCCAACGCTTACGTGGGGCGATACCACGCAAGGAATCTGCTCTCAGTGCTGAGGAACGATGGACTGTCAAACCCAATAGCATCCATGCAATGGGACTATTTGTCAAATCGATGAAGGCAATCAAGATGCTGAATGTTGCAGCCAAATGCAAAGATGGTTTGGATTCATTCTGGACCAATGATGGGATGACCAACATCGAAAGCAAAAGGCCGATGATTGGGTAAGCGAGTGATTGCCAATCGAGTACTGAAGGGAGTGGTGAAAGTGAGGTTGAAGGGATAGACGAGAAACCATCTGGGTTGATTTCCCAACCCAAAATCAAGATCCAAATGAAGGCGGCCCATCGGTATTCATGATTTTGCTTGGCTCCAATGGCCAATCCAATTGAGAAACCAAACAACAATCCAAGCATCAGTCCATCTGGTCCTGAAAAAATGTACAGTACGGTTTGGATTCCGATGATGTCGCTGGGTAAAAATCCGACCACTTGGGAATCGGTTAAGTCAACTTTCCAAAAGGCGAATATGCGAAGAAGAACAACTAGGCTTACGATATAGAACGGAAATTTATGCAACCATTTTGGCAATCGTTCTGTAGAAAACAAAATGATTGGAGTGGTCAATAATGCGACCGTCAGCAGGAGCGTGGTTGCATTCGCCATGAATCCCCCCTCTCGCAAGCGGACATTGAAGGTTGGGCGTCTCCGATGCGCTGAAGGTGAGCATCACTTCGCCCCGTCATGGCGGGCATGATTTCGGATTGGCGTGTGCATGCCGCAGAAAGTGAACTGGCCAAACTGGTCGCTGAATTACGTCCCGGAGAGCTGGATGTCTGGTTGGACGCAGCCACCCCTAGATTACCAGAAACGGTGCGCGTCAATCCATGTCGCTCAGATGTAGAATGGACGCAAGCATTGTTGGAGCAAATGGGGGCCACTTCGATTGAATGGTTCAACCAGAGAGGGGGTGCGTATACCATGCCTTGGGAAAAAGCAAGGTGTGAGGATGATGCCTTCATGGAAAATCTCAGAGCATTGCATACGTCTGGACGAATTACTCGTCAAGAAGCGGCTTCGATGATGCCAGTTCAAGCGTTGGATGTCCAACCAGGGCATCGGGTCCTAGATTTGTGTGCGGCACCAGGTTCTAAGACGACACAAATCGCAGAGGCATTGAATGGGTTGGGACTCGTGGTGGCCAATGAACCGAACCCAGGTAGAGCAAACAATTTGGTTTCCAATGTACAACGTTCCGGTCATCTGAACATTGTTGTTGTTCGCGAGGATGGTAGAAATTTCCCCAGGGTCGCCGAGCCGGGGTTTGATCGAATTCTTGTTGATGCTCCTTGTACTGGAACCGGGACAACGCGGAAGAATACCGATGTATGGGCGAAATGGAAACCCCATCATGGTGAACAAATGTCTCGTTTACAGATTGGCATCCTATCGCGAGCCGCATTGCTTCTAAGACCCGGTGGGAGCATGGTATACTCGACTTGCTCAATTGACCCCATGGAAAACGAAAATGTGGTTGAACAAGTATTGGACCGTTTTCCATGGCTGTGTTTGAAGAAAATCAACCGAAACGATGTTTTCCCTGGCCTCACTACTCGACCTGGACGGACAGAACAAACGAAAGAATGCATTCGTGTTTGGAATGATGAGAATGATGGATCTGGATTTTTCATAGCTGTATTTACTCAAAACGAAGAGAATCAGGACTCGGCTAGAGCCACACGTGCTCATCCGCGAGACGAGGGGAAAGAACCGACACCAATCACACCCAAACCCTTGAGGAAAATGGATTTGGAGTTGGGTAGTTCTGACGATTGCAATCTGATTCAAGAATGGGGAATGGGTGATGATGATTTGACACTCTGGAGAAGAGGACAATTCGCACACATTAGCAATAATGCGATTCGTGAATGGTTGTGGGACGCACCAAGGTTGACCGGGAAACATCAGTTGTATCCTGGTGGCCATTGGCAACCCCTAAGAGTACTCCAAGCTGGACAGCCTGTGTGGAAAATACGCAAGGAGCGCAATCGATTCATATCAACAGGCGTTCATGGTTTAGCGAAACGTGTGACAAATCACTGCATGTCAATCGACAGAGAATTGGCCATTCGTTTGTTGAATGGTGAAGAACCCGGGCGTTCTACATTGGCTCAGGAATTCCAAGGCCACAGAGATGGAGGAATCCTGCTTGATTGTGATGGGGAATTCATTCCTGCTTGGCTGGCCGGTAAGTTGAGCTTAATGATGACTGATGCTGAACAGCATATTTTGAGATTGAAACTCGGTCTAGTGTGAGAGACATTCATGCGCCATCGGCTATTCCCTTGGAGTATGGATGCGGACAGGACGGGCAATTGGGCTCCGTTCATGGTTGCTTTATTGCTACTCGCAATTGCAGGTTTAGGCATTTGGAGTGCCCCTACACAACAAAATGTAGTTGAAGCTGAATCTGGGCAAACGATTCCACAATTCATCGAGCATTTTCCTCAGGATGAATCTGATGTGGTCCCAAATGATGGGATTATCCGTATTGCATGGCATCCTGAAAACAGTGAATTGGGCTCGCTGAAAACCAATGACAGATACCTCGAGTTGGGAGAACAAGCCATTGTTGAACACACATCTACACAAGCAAATGCGATTCTTCGAGCCAGTGTAAGTTGGTTTGATGAAGATAACATCAATGTCACAGTCTTGGTCAATACGACCTCAGAAATCGAAAATGGTATTTTGAGAATCATCGTGATCGAGGATTGCGTCGAGATGTTTGGAAGGGCTCCTAGCCAAGATGCTGTGGTCCGTTTGTATGACCCCACACCTACTGGAGAGGGGAATGGAAGCATTTCTCGGACTTTGCAGTTACCAGGAGAACTGAATATCGAGGATGCTGAAGATTTGCAGGTGATTGTTTTACTCTCTGACATGATGACAGAGGAAAATCATGCCATGATGGCAATTGAATTACCGATTGAAGGTATGGGACCTGTTGACAATGGGCAACGTGTCGGTACTTGGTTGGCGATGGGTATCGGAATCCTGTTGCTTGCCTCCGTTGTAAGGGCGGAATGGAAACGTGAGGTGTTCCTACCAAGATTGCGTGGAAATCCAGGGATGAATGGTGTGCCGATCGCTCACCTAAAAACAGGATTGGGGGGGATTAAACTGCGAGAAGTTCGTGTATTGCCTCCATGGAAATTAGGGAAACAAATCCGAGACGTCGAACTACGGGCTGGCATGGAAAAAACCTTCCAAGTTCATCTCAAACCAAATCGAGAATATGAAGATGAAATCACTCCTTATGTTCAAACAGAATGGAGCATTGAGGTTGAAGAAATGGGGGCATGGGTTCTAGACCTCACACTATACAAAGAGCCCCCGACATAATTTCAAAGCCCGTCTTGATTACCCCACATCATGATTGATGATACTGATCGGCGAATCCTGTCTGTGTTATTGCAAGATGCTCGAACCTCACTACGTTCAATCGCAGAAGAAGTGGGCGTAGCATTGGGGACTGTTTCCAATCGAGTCAAGCGGATGGAAGAAATAGGTGTGATTCAAGGGTATGGGGTTCTTCTCGATGCCGAAAAAGTCGGATGGACCATGACGGTGTTGTGTGGGCTTCGAATTGAAAAAGGTCGATTGATGGAGGTACAACGAAGAATCGCAGAAGATCCACGGGTGTTTGGTATCTATGATGTCACAGGAGAATTTGACTCAATGGTGCTGGCCCGTGTATTGGACCGTGCCCAACTTGATGATTTGTCGAAAACGGTCTTGTCCAGTGAAGGGATTATCCGTACTGTCACACATGTAGTCCTGAATACGGTGAAACAAAACGGAGTTGGATTGCCCTAATCTATGGGACCTGAAACCGAGGGTTCAAGAACACCCGAGTCGCGTTCGTCTGCATGGTCGTTTCGGGTTCAAGAGATGAATCCGATTCCAAGGTGGTTCGAAACCTTCCTGCAAACTTGCGTTGGACGGACTTGACTCTCCGTTTTCCAGCGAGTGATTCGGCTCCTATGCATGCTTTTGGAAGATGGGAGGACCAACCACATCAGCACCTTCCAGCTGCACGTTTAGCAGTGTCTCCATGGAAGGGTGTTCTGATTGCGGATGAAGTCGGATTGGGTAAAACTGTCTCTGCCATTCGAATCATTCGTCGTCTTCATTCGATTGGAGAGGTGGGTCCAATTATCATTGCATGTCCGGGTTCACTTCGTTCTAAGTGGAGGCAAGAATTGCACCACCGTGGAGACATCGATGCTATTGTTGCAGATAGTGGGCGTAGATTGTTGAGCATTTCCAAGAGATTGGCCGACGGAGAACCAAGGATAATCATCGTCAGTCATGGTATACTTCGTAGGGCTGCAACTTTGGACAAGTTGATGCAGATTTTGCCTGAGACTTTACTGACAATCGTCGATGAAGCACATCACTGTCGAAATCCTCGAAGTCGATTGCATGATGCGGTCCAATTTCTCACAATGCGAAGTCAATATTCCGTTCTGATGACGGCAACTCCTGTGAATCTACGTGAAGAAGAATTGTGGATTCAACTTAGTCTACTTGCACCTGATCGTTGGCCTTCAATCGAATCGTTTTACAGAACGATGCGGCCAACTCGAATGCTAAACGATGTCCTTGATGGAATCACTCATTCCGTTCCAAATCTTCCTCGTGCCTTAGACCGTTTTCGTGCGTTAGAGAATACCATCGGTTTCGCAGGAGATCCACGATTGGATAAAGCGATCAAATTGGTTGAGAATGAAGAACGATGGAGACAACACACGCTTGAATCTTCAAGACGAAAACTGGCTGATTTTGTCAGAGAATTGAGACCGTTGAACGATCTATTGGTACGG
>MDTG01369912.1_pt1 | contig 13176 bp, 10 predicted proteins | sample 811421 | NCBI WGS metagenome assembly MDTG01 (sample SAMN05326645, study PRJNA326480) | marine metagenome | isolation source: seawater | place: Pacific Ocean: South East | collected 2011
AGCTCTATAGATATTGCTAGAGATTTACATTGTTGGCAAATGGGCCTAAATTGGATACCATTTGGAGCAATGAAAAGTTACAACATCACAATAAGAGTTAAATCTGCTCTGTTACAAGACTTAAAACTTCAACGAAGAAGAACTTGGTACGATAATAACATACCTTAAAGATGAAAAAAACAATAAATATTCCTAATGCACCCAAGCCAGTTGGACCATACAGCCAAGCTATTATTCATAATAACTTAATGATTGCAAGTGGTCAAATAGCTATAGACCCTAAAAATGGTGAAATAAAAATAGGATCTGTAAGCGAAGAACTTAAGCAAATTTTAAAAAATATTGATGCTTTACTAAAAGAAGCAGAAATGGAGAAAGAAAATATTCTTAAGTGCTCAATTTTTTTAAAAAATATGAATGATTTTGATGAGGTGAATGAAATTTACGCTAATTACTTTAGTGAACCGTTTCCTGCAAGAGAAACTGTAGAAGTAGCAAGATTACCCAAAGATGTAAATATTGAAATCAGTTTTATTGCTGCTAAATAATTAGACTTTACTAAGATTTAAAAACTCGTTCCATAAAGGATCTATTGGTGGATTTGTAAATATTTTAATTTTTTCTTTTTTAACAGGGTGGTTAAATTCAATAGATCTAGCTAAAAGATGAATACTACCATCTTTATTAGTCCTTTTCGCTCCATATTTAACATCTCCCTTAATCTTACAGTTCATAAAACTAAGTTGCACTCTTATTTGATGATGTCTACCGCTAAATGGTGTTATTTTTAAATAATAATAATTTTTACTTCTTCCTAAAAGTTCGTATTTTAACTCTGCCTTTTTACTATTCTTAACTTCACTTTCATAAGCTCTTGATCGGTTTTTTTCATGGTTTTTCTTTAGCCAATTCACCAAGACTCCGCTCTCCAAAGGAGGTTTTTCATCAACTACTGCCCAATATTCTTTTTTAACTTGCTTTTCTCTAAAAAGTTCATTCATTCTAGAAAGTGCTTTTGAGGTTCTAGCAAAAACAACTACTCCTGAAACAGGTCTATCGATGCGATGAATTATTCCTAAAAAAACCTCTCCAGGTTTATTATACTTTTTTTTAATATAATATTTGACCTTTTCGGCTAACGTTTGATCTCCCGTTTGATCTGATTGAATTATATCACCAGGCTGCTTTTTAACAGCAATTAAATGATTATCCTCAAATAAAACAGTAATGTTCACTTTTTAATATTGCTCGTTATTATTAGGGAAATCGTTAGACTTAACATCATTAATATAGCTTCCGCAGGCATTTAATATTTCTTGGTGCAGATTATGATATCTTCTCAAAAATCTTGGGGAAAACTCTTGTGTTATCCCAAGCATATCATGCATTACTAATACTTGTCCGTCAACACCACCACCAGCACCAATACCAATAACAGGTATTTCAAGTTTAGAGGCTACTTTTTCAGCTAGTTTTGCAGGTATTTTTTCTAAAATTAAAGCAAAACAACCAGCATCTTGTAAGAGCAGAGCGTCTTCAATTAAAATTTTTGCTTCTTCTTCTTCTTTAGCTCTAACTGTGTAGGTTCCAAATTTGTATATTGACTGAGGAGTTAATCCTAAATGACCCATAACAGGGATTCCGGCAGAAAGTATCCGCTGAATTGATTCAATAACTTCTCTACCACCTTCTAATTTCACAGAATGAGCTTCTGCCTCTTTCATTATTCTAATTGCAGACCTTAATGCTTCTTTAGAATTGCCTTGATAATTACCGAATGGTAGGTCGACGACAACTAATGATCTTTTTACAGCTCTTATAACTGAAGATGCGTGATAAATCATCTGATCAAGAGTAATTGGAAGTGTAGTTTCGTGACCAGCCATTACATTCGATGCAGAATCTCCAACAAGAATAACATCCATACCAGCTTGATCTACTATTTTAGCAATCGAATAGTCATATGCTGTTAGCATTGATATCTTTTCTCCATTTCTTTTCATTTCTTGAAGAACATGGGTTGTAATTCTTTTTATATCTTTATAAACAGACATTTTAAACTTTTTTACAAATTTGAATTAATTTATTTAATTTATAAACCTATTCGATAAAATAATATAAATAATTGCCCTTCAACTTTAAGATATTAAAAACAATTATTGTTATAATTTTATTCTTTAAGTTTTCGCCAAATTTAATAGCAAATCACATAAGCGGCATAATAACTGATGATCAAGGTCTAGCAATTCCATTTTCGTCTATCTACATAAAAAACACAACTTATGGAGTAAGTTCCAACTCATTTGGCGAGTATTTTATGGAAATTAGTAAGGGAGAGTATGTTTTAGTTTTTAGCTCTATTGGATATGAAAGTAAAGAAATAAGCGTACTAATTGCAGAGAAGTCAGTGTACTTAAATGTTACTCTAAAACAAAATAACCAACAATTACTTGAGCTAGAAATTGTATCGAACACAAAAAATAAAGCTCTTGAAATAATTAAAAAAGCAAAAAAAACTAAAAAAGATTACCTACAAAAAAGTTATAAATGCACCCAATACTCAAAAAACTCAATTGAAAAAAGACAATACAAATTAAAGCGAAATGACACTCTTGAATTATGGGACTTAGACACATCAAGAAATATAAATTTCAGTAATGACATACTAAAGTTTATTGAATCATATGGACAAATATATAATGTTATACCCGACAAAAAATATTGGGATTTTAAAGCCTATTATGATTTTGCAGATACTAAACCAAAGGACGACTACATTATAATTCAGTCTTTTGAGGAGTTTGGCGAATACAACATCACCCCTCAATACAAAGTTAGAGATGAATATGAATCACTAATGAATTATATTGAACTTGAACTTGATTTGTATAAAAATAATATCGAACTAGAAATTACTAATAATCCAGTTATTTCTCCCATTTCGAATTCTTCAAGAACATATTATAAGTATGATTATCAAGGCTTTATTCTTGAAAATGATGCTAACAAGATTCATAAAATAAGAATAACTCCAAGGTTTAAAAATGATCCTCTTCTCAATGGAATATTATTTATTGAAGATAGTTCATACATCATTAAATCATTTGAATTCGAGATTACTGGTCCAAAACAATCTAATTTTAAAATTGAAAAATTTCATATTATTCAGAACTACAAATGGATAGATAACCAAAATGTAATGAATAGGAAAATCATTGATTTCACAATAAAAGATAAAGAATATAAAATATTAGGAAATGCTATTACAATAAATAAAGATTTTGAATTTGATGAGCCTATCCCCAAAAAATTTAAAAAAAATCAAATTAAATATTTTAATGACTCTTCTGAAAAGACATCTAAACAACAATGGGAATCCTACAGAGCGATTGATTTGAAAGAAAATGAAATAAAATATATTAAATACACAGATAGTTTAAGAAATTATTACGCTAGTGAAGAATATTTATTAAAAAAAGACAGCTCTTACAACAAGGTAACATTAAGCGGAGTATTATGGGAGGGGATTGGAAGAAAAAACCGTTTTAAAGGACGCTCATTTTACCTATGGCCTGTAGTATCACAATTTAATTTTTTTGGAATAGGGGGCTATAGACATACTTTAGGATTTAATTACAACCAAAATCTTAAAGAAAAATATAAGGTAAGTACTAAAAACATGATTGACTATGGAATAGTAAATGAAGATATAAAAGGAAATACCAATATCTCTATTATTTCTAATAATAAAAAATATAAACAATTAACTATTGGATTTGGAGACCAATATAAAGTAATCAACAGATACCCCTCATTTACTACTGCTATTTCAAGAACTAACTACGTTAGATCTAAGCACATAGAAACTAGTTACAGAACAGAAATATTAAATGGATTATATGGAGAAATGAAATTCCTTTATTGTTTTCAAAACCCTATTAACAACCTAAACCTAGATGAAGATTTAATTAACCAAACTTATCTAGAGGATACAACTTTAAATCTCGAAATGCCAAATTTTGAACCCTATAAAAAGGTAGAAACTAGAATTCAATTAACATGGCTTCCTTTTCAAAAATATTATTATAAAAAAAATAGAAAAATTGTTTTAGGTACAATTTTTCCAACAGTTAATCTTACATACAGAAAAGGAATACCAAAATTGTTTAAAAGCGAAGTTAATTTTGATTACATAGAAATTGGGGCAAATCATAAATTTAAAATTCCTCATCTTGGTGAATCTAAATGGAATGCTCAATTAGGGACATTTATCAACGATAACAATTTAAGATTCATAGAAAGGAAATTTTTTAGAGGATCTGACCCTTACATATTTAGCAATCCATTAACGTCTTTCCAATTACTAGGTCCTGTGATAAATACTAATGGGTCTTTTTTGAGAGTAAACTATGTTCATAATTTTAATGGAAATATTTTAAATAAATTCCCTCTTTTAAATAAGTTGAAAGTGCAATTATCAGCGGGTGCTGCTTCAATTATAGTTCCTAACGAAAGTCTTAATCATATTGAGATTTTTGCAGGAATCTCTAGGCCATTTAGAATATTTGGTGGGTTAGTAAAGTTTGGATTTTATATTTCAGGCTCAATAAACTCAACTGAAGGTGCAAAAATAGAGCCTAAAATTGGGGTTAATGGATATAACTCATTTTCTAATAATTGGGATTATTAATCTTTTGTAGGAATAATCTTTAAAACTTCTAAAAGTAATCTCCAAAATTTATCTACTGAACCAATATGAACCTTTTCGTCAGGTGAATGAGGGTTTTTAATAGTTGGTCCAAAAGAAATCATATCCAAGCCAGGATATCTTTCATTTAAAATACCACATTCTAATCCAGCATGACAAGCTTGAACCCTTGGTTTTTCGTTGAACATTTTTTCATAAAGAGGTACCATTAGTTCTAATATTTCAGAATTTGGATTAGGTTCCCAACCTGGATATGAACCAGTATGCTCAACATCTGCTCGAACATTTTGCAGCGTAGCGCCAACTGTCTTAGCAACATCATATTTAGAACTGTCTACAGAACTCCGCTGTAAGCTTTGTGTAGTAAAATCTCCATTTTTTAAAATAACCCTGGCTAATGATGATGAAGTTTCCACTAAACCAGGAATTGTTTGACTCATTTTGTAAACACCGTTGAACAAGGAATAAATAGTATTCACTAATTCTTTTGAGTCCTTAAAAGATAATGCCTTTTTAGGCAATTCTATCGAATTAACTTCAACAATCAAATCAGGTTCAGTAACAGCATATTCATTTTTGATTTCTAAAACTAACTTATCAAATTCTGACAAAAATTTTTCATTATTGACAATAACTTTAGCAAATGATTCTCTTGGAATAGCGTTTCTCAAGCTTCCACCATCAATTTCATTTATAGAAAAATCATAGTTCATTCCAATGGCTAATAATCTATTCATAATTTTATTAGCATTACCTCTTTCTAGATGAATATCCATTCCTGAATGACCACCCTTTAGTCCTTTTACAATAATTTCATAAGCAAAACCACTTTTGATTGGTTTAGTCGGATAATTTTTAAAGGAATTAGTATCAATACCACCTGCACATCCTATACTAAATTCATCATCATCTTCCGTATCTAAGTTCAATAAAATCTCCCCTTTTAATATCTCTTTTTCCAACTCAAAAGCCCCAGTCATCCCAGTTTCTTCATCAATAGTAAATAAAGCTTCTATTGGCGGATGGACAATAGAATTACTTGCTAAAAGAGCCATTATAGTAGCCACACCCATCCCATTATCTGCTCCTAGTGTTGTCCCTTTTGCAGTAACCCAATCTTCTTCAACGTAGCTTTGAATTCCATGAGTTAAAAAATCAAAATCAGTCTCTGCATTTTTTTGATGAACCATATCTAAATGACTTTGAATAATAACTGTTTTTCTATCCTCCATCCCTTTGGAAGCAGGCTTTTTTATAATTACATTTCCAACAGAATCAACATAAGTTGAAAGATTTAATTTTTCGCCAAAATTTTTCATAAACTCAATTACTCTTTCTTCTTTCTTGGACGGACGTGGTACAGCGTTTAGATCTTCAAAAAAATTCCAAACTTCTTTTGGTGATAAATCTCTTACATTCATTTTAATTCCCTTTTATAAAAAACATAACCACCTTGTTGCTTAATCTTTGTGAGATTAGTTGAATTTTCAAGTTGTGGTTCCGATCTGTTTATTTTAGTTACAAAATAAACAGGTCTATCAATATTATCATTAATTAACCAACTAATCACGTATGAATTAAACCTCATTTTGTCTGTTAAATTAAGCTCATTTAAAGAATTTACATTAAAATTATTTTTTAATATTCTCCTTTTTGCATGAAACAAAGAATCATTTTTTGAAAGTTGATCAATATTGGCATAAAAATAGTGAGCATAACTTTTGAAACCAACTGTTGTTAAATACTTTTTCTCTTTACTAATTGATTTATAAAAATTTATGGCATAACCTTGTGTCATTAGTTCAACTTTAGGTACAATAAAAAAAGAACTAAGTGAAAAGAAAATCCCATTTAAGAACATGAAAAAGGTTAAATTAAAAATCACTTTACTGTAATTAGATTTGAACCATAGCAAAGAAGATAACAGCAAAAAAATTGGAATTAACCATTCAGAACCATGCCATTCAATTTCATTTTCAAGCATGAGATGAAAATTTTTATCTTTTACAAGATCAACTAATAAAAATTTATTTTCATTAAAGATCTTTAAAATAAGGATTAAAAAAATAGAAATAAGAGATCCAAACGTAACAAGGGAAAATTGTAACCATCTACTTATTTTTTTACCAATATTTAGTTTATAAAGTTCAATAGTAGCTAAAAAAGAAAGTGGGAAATAAGCTAGTGATGAATAATGTGCAATTTTAGTCGTTACAACAGAGAAAAGTATTAGTACTACCCAAAATAAAACTCTCATTGTTTTTTCAAATTTGATGTTTGAACCGGATGAGCGAATGCAATTTTTAATAGCAAAAAAAGAAAATGGGAAACAACCAAATAATAATACTAAAAAATGATAATAAATAGGTTGTTTGTGACCTGCAACTGGTCTTGAAAATAAGTCTAACTGATATTTTACAAACTCCACTAAAAACCATGGACCTTTGTTATAAATTTCATATCCATACCATAAAGATGAAGTAAATAAGAACAGCAATCCAAATATAATTAACTGCTTTAATGAAGGTTTTTTCTTTGATAAGAGAAAATAAATAAATGCTACAATAGCAATTATTAAAAGACCAACTGGACCTTTTGTAATTGTAGCCAATCCAGTAAATAATCCAGAAAAAATGATGTTTGAATAATTTTTAAAAATTAAGGATCGGTAGTAAAAATAAATGGAAAGAAAGATGAATAAATTAAAATAAGGATCAATTATTCCTGTTCTAAAATACAAATTGGGTAAAATACCACATAGGTAAGTTAACCCCCAAATTAAACCAAATGAATGATTTTTAATTTCACTTCCAATTTTAAATAAAATTAATGGGGTCAAAATAGATAATAAAGCATTTGGAAAACGGGCTGCAAAAGCAGAAATTCCAAAACATTTCATTGCCAAGAACTGCAACCAAAAAAATAATGGTGGTTTTTCATGAAAAGGTTCGTAGTTAACTTGTACTTGAAAAAAAATTTTGGAAAACAACATTTCTCTTGATGATTCGGCAAAATTAATTTCATCCCAATCAAATAAATTATATGCACCTAAAGAGGGGTAAATCAATGTGCATGCGTATACAAAGAAAATTAAGAAAGGCCAAAAAATTCTTTTATTTACCATTTTTCATATTTAGCCAATTTAAAATTGAAATTTTGTTACTTAAATTTATTATAGACTTTGAAAAAAACTGATACACTAAAAATGAAATCAACGAACCAATTAATGACCCCAATAATACATCTGCTAAAAAATGTTGAGATAAGTAAATTCTTGAAAATCCGACAATTGAAATCAATACAATTATTAAAATTGACCAAATTCTTGACTTGACAAAAAAAGCTATTAAAATTCCTACACAAAAAACAGTTGCAGTATGTCCACTAGGAAATGAGAACTTATCGTATAAATGAACTCCTTCAACAACATGCCATTTGCCAGCTTTAATTAAATCATCAAAAACATTACTAGGCCTAAATTTATCAATGAAAATAATTCTTTTTAGAAATTGTGTAATAGCTGTGGTAATAATTAATGAAACAAACGTAATAAGCCCGTATTCTTGACGTATAAATATTAAAATTAATGCAATTAAAAATGCTATTAAACCATCTCCAAGATGAGTAATGTACTTAAAGAAAATATCTGCAATGTAATTGTGTTTTGAGTTTATGTAAATTGAAAAATCATGGTTCCCCATTTTTGTAAGAAGAAAAACACCAATCGTGTAAAAAATGATTAAAATTATTACAGGAACTGCTAGTTGTTTTAATTTAATGTAATTAGACATGTAATAATTTATTTTACTAAATCCCACTCAATAACACCCATCTTACTTAAAAAATATTTTAAGGATGTTAATATTACTCCTATTCCGTAAACAGAACTTCGCTGAAAATTTATTGATGAAGCCTCATCAAAATATTTTGTAGGACAAGTGATCTCTGCAATTTCAAATCCCTTATACATTATTTGGGCTAATATTTGATTATCAAAAATAAAATCATCAGAATTTTTATTGTATGAAATTTGCTTTAGTACATCAACTGAAAAAGCTCGATATCCTGTGTGATATTCAGAAAGCTTTTGATTCATTAAAATATTTTGAAATAAAGTTAGTAATCTATTGGCAACGTATTTATAGTATGGCATTCCTCCTTTTAAAGCTCCTTTACCTAAAATTCTCGAACCTAACACTACAGGATAAAGATCATTAGCAATTAGATGACACATGCTTTCGATAAGTTTTGGGGTATATTGATAATCGGGATGAAGCATAACAATAATATCTGCACCAATTGAAATAGCTTTATCGTAACAAGTTTTTTGATTGCCACCATATCCCTTGTTAAATTCATGTCTAATAACGTGGTTAACACCTAATTTTTTCGCAATTTCAAAGGTGTCATCTTGGCCATAATCGTCAACCAATATTACTTGATCAACTAATGGAAATGGAATTTCATTATATGTTTTTTCCAATGTTTGTGAAGCGTTGTATGCTGGCATAACAACTACTACTTTTTTTGATTTAATCATTTTTTCAAAAAATTAGGTCAAAAATACAATTATAAAAAAGAAAACAATGACTAATAAAATTTATTCATTACTTTCGATAATAAGATTTTAAAAAAATGAATTTTAAAAATATTAAAAAAACAATTAAAGGAGATTTTACAGGAGGTATGACAGCCGCCATAATTGCACTTCCAATGGCTTTAGCATTTGGACTTCAATGCAATCCAGATCAACCAGAAATTGGTCTTTATACCGCAATTTTTTTAGCAATTATAGCCTCTATAGTTGCTGGCACAAAAACACTTATTAGTGATCCAACAGGTCCAATGACAATAATTGCAGCTGGAGTTATTGCAAAAGCAGGAGGTGCCGATATTGGTTTACCAACAATCATAGTTTCATTTGCTTTTGCCGGAATATTTCAAATATTATTTGGATTAATCAGAGTGGCTCAATATGTCAAATATATTTCATACCCTGTTTTATCTGGTTTTATGGGCGGAATAGGAATCATTATAATACTTTTTCAGTGGAATAGCTTTTTTGGTGATCCTCCAAAAAAGGAAATTTTCGATATACTTGGTCATTTACCTGACCCAATTATTCACCACCACTGGAGTGCAATGATTTTAGGAATAAGTACTCTTTCCTTAATATATTTAATTCCTTTAATATCTAAAAAAATTCCTGCTGGACTTATAGCCTTGATATTAGGAACCATTATATCTTTTTTCTTAGATCCAAATTGGGGAGTCGACTGGGAATTTGAGACAATAGGGTCAATCCCTGATAATTTACCAACATTTAAAAAGGAAATATTTGACTTTGATTGGTTCGGATTCACATCAGATGAGTTAGGAAATAAAACAAGTAATTTAAGCATTGTTATTGTTAGCGGTCTTACTCTAGCTGGTCTTGGGACAATAGATACTTTACTTACATCTGTTGTTGCTGATAATTTGACAAAAACTAAGCACAACGGAAACAGAGAACTTATTGGACAGGGTTTAGGTAATTTTATTACTGCCCTTTTCGGTGGAATTCCAGGTGCAGGTTCAACAACAGGTACTGTTTCAAATATTAATTCTAACGGGACTACAAACCTAAGTGGGATTTTTAAAGGTATTTTTCTTTTAATAGTACTGCTTGGACTTGGCCAATTTTTAGACGTTGTTCCTAAGCCAGTTTTATCTGCGCTATTAATTTCAGTTGGCATTGGAATTATAGATTTTAAAGGAATGAAAAGACTTATCAGTCTTAAAAACAGTGATTCTCTAGTATTAATTTTAGTAATTTTACTCACCATTTTTGCAAACTTATTAGTAGCTGTAGGAGTTGGCATGGTGCTGTCTTCTTTTTTCTTTATGCAGCGCATGGGTGAGATTGTTGATCAACAAAGTAAACAAGGAGATATTGCAGAAATGGAAAAGAAACTTAAGATTCCTAACTCAATTAAAAATCGTATTTTCGAATATGAACTTGATGGTCCATTATTTTATGGTTTTTCAGACCAATTCAAGGAACAAGCCGAAGCAATTGTAGGTAAAGATGCAGTTATAATAAATATGTCTCAAGTCCCATACATTGATGCCTCTGGGATTTATGTGCTTGAAGAAGTGATTCAACATTTCAAGGAAAAAAAGATTGAAGTTGTATTAGTTGGAGTAAAAGACCATATATTTAAACAGTTTGAAGAACTTAAAGTTATACCTAAAACACTTCCCGAAGAGAAAGCTTACAACTCAGTGAGAGCTGGTTTAAAGTATCTAAAATATCAGCTAGAAAACCCTATTTAAAGTGATGTTTTTCTGCAACTTTAAAAAACAGTTTTGTTACCTTTGCTGAAGTGTACAAACTAATCATTCGACCAATATTATTCATTATTGATCCTGAAAAGGTTCATTACATCACACTTAATTTATTAAAAATAATTTCTAAAATTCCCTTTGTAAGTCTATTGACTAAAAAGACTTTTGTAACTAAAAACTCTGTTCTTGAAAAAGAAATTTTTGGACTAAGATTCTCAAATCCGGTAGGCCTTGCAGCAGGATTTGATAAAAATGGTAAATACCTACAAGAACTTTCGAATTTTGGTTTTGGATTTATTGAAATTGGAACTATTACTCCGAAAGCACAACCTGGAAATCCAAAAAAAAGAGTTTTCAGACTCATTGAAGATAATGCATTGATTAATAGATTAGGAATCAATAATGAGGGCAGTGAATTATGTGTTAAAAGACTAAAAAAAAATAAAGCTAACATTATAATTGGTGGAAATATTGGAAAAAATACCACTACACTGAATGAAAATGCAATTGATGATTATCTTAAAAATTTCTCCGTTCTTCACCAACATGTAGATTATTTCGTACTTAATGTAAGCTGTCCCAATGTTAGTAATTTTACAAAATTACAAGACGTTGCTTTTTTAAAAAAATTACTTCCAAAGCTAAAAAAGATAAATAATTCACATTCAAAACAGAAACCGATTTTAATAAAGATATCTCCTGATTTATCTAACGAACAATTAGATGAAACTATCGATTTAATAATACAAGAAAAATTAGACGGAATAATAGCAACAAATACTACAACAAAAAGAAATAACCTTAAGACAAGTAAAACAAAGTTAAAAAACATTGGCAATGGAGGTTTGAGTGGAAAACCTATTACAAATCGTTCTAATGAGGTAATTAAATATATTTCTGATAAGACCGATAGAAAATTACCAATAATAGGTGTTGGTGGAATTATGACACCAAAAGACGCCTTAGATAAGCTGGATGCTGGAGCAGATTTAATTCAAGTTTATACAGGTTTCATATATTATGGACCTTCATTAATTAAAAATATAAATAAACTAATAATTAAAAATCATTCAAAATCTTCAAATTAAAGCCAGGCTTCCTTTTGGTAAAAGTAATTTGGTGATTTAATAACATCATTCATTTCTGTATGAAATACTTCTGTAGTTGATCCTGATATTGGCGGCACAATCCAAGACCAATCTGCAGTTACTTCTCTTCCTTCTTTTTCTTCCTTTCTCATGAATTGCATAAACTGTTTTGACGCTGAATGATGGTCTATAATTTTTACTCCAGCTTTTTTAAAGGAATGTAATACAGCATAATTAAGCTCAACTAAAGCCCTATCCTTCCAAATACTAGTTTTATCTTTAAGATCTAAATTCATTAATCTAGCAACCTTTGGCAACATATTGTATCTATCCTCATCAGCAAGATTTCTAGCTCCAATTTCAGTACCCATGTACCAGCCATTGAATGGTGCTGCGGCAAATACTATACCTCCAACTTCTAACATCATGTTTGAAATTATAGGAGTTGAATACCACTTCAAATTTAATTTTTTAAATTCCTTTATTTCAGGATGTACAATATTAACTATTTTAACTATTTTTTTAGGAACTTCACGCCATACAGGTTTTTGATTTCCAATTTGAATCACTATTGGCAAAATATCAAACATACCCATCTTTGGTTTCCATCCTAACATCACACACTGTTCTGTGAATTTTAATTGCTTTGGATCTCCAACTATGTTTCCTTTTTGATCTTTATATCCAGCAAAACTAAGCAACTGAGAATTCCATATTCGAATATTTTTATCGAAATTAAAAACTGTTATTGTAGATTTAATATTACCATTATTGGTGGCAGAATCAATGTGATTAAAAAGTGCATTAAATATTGAATCAATATTTTCTAATGATCTTTTATCATAAACATCCATAGTTCTCCAAAAAAGTCTACCAATACATTTATTAGAGTTTCGCCAAGCGACTTTTGTACCATAATCTAATTCGAAATGTAACAGTTCATAAGTCCCCTTATTGGATATCTGAGATTGAACTTCTAACCACCGATTTTCAAATAAATGTTGTTTATCGAGTTCACTATAGCACAATTCTAAAAAACATTTTGCTTTATGA
>MDTG01438722.1_pt1 | contig 13176 bp, 13 predicted proteins | sample 811421 | NCBI WGS metagenome assembly MDTG01 (sample SAMN05326645, study PRJNA326480) | marine metagenome | isolation source: seawater | place: Pacific Ocean: South East | collected 2011
CTCGACTATGCCATTAGTTTGCATGAGCAAATGCCGTTTGAGTTTCGCCAAGCCCTTAAAGACCCTGAAAAAGCGAAAATCATATTGCTATACTTGCTGCTCGATGACAATGAACAAATACGTCAGCAGCAACAGGCTTGGTTATTAGAGCAGTACCCAGATGCTGCAAACTATGTAAAAACATTAACGCTACTATCCAGTTCATTACAAGAGCGCCTGGCGATTCCTTTGGTTGAATTGCTGGTTCCGCTTCTGAAAACCCTTGATAGTGACGTGCAAAAGGGCTTGTTAGAGCAGGTGCTGGTGTTAGCCAAGTGGGATAAAAAGCTAAATTTATTTGAAATTTGTTTGTATAGCCTGCTTAAGCAATCTTTTTCAGAGGTTTTACCTGATCGTTCATCGCATACAATTAAAAAGATAAATGTGGTGGCGTATGAATTTAATTGCATTGTTTCATGTTTGATTCATAACACAGGCAGTGGCGAAACTGAAAAGCAGGCGCTTCATCAGCGCATGTTAAATGTGTTCACCATGAAGCAAGGTGCGCTGATTGCAGAAAAAGAATTAAGTGCTAAAAAAATCTATCTTACACTTAAAAAACTTTCAGCCCTTTCACCTATGCTAAAACGGTCATTGATGGATGTGTGTGGTGATATCGTGTTACACGATGGTATTGTCCGCGCTCAAGAGTACCAAGCACTCAAGTTGATGAGTCTTGTGCTTGCTTGTCCAATGCCGGCATTACCTTTAACAACAAACACTTAACCCATTTCCTACCCCCTAGGTGATATGGCAATACTTGACTGTATTGCTCAGAATGCTACAAGTTGAGACATAAAATCAATTTTAGTTCACACAAGGGGGTGTGGCATGTCCACACAGCTAACGCCAGCACAACTTCGTCATGCCATTCGTACGGGCGAACATACCAGCAATACATCCGGCTTATGCCAAGGGTTTGTGCAATGTAATGTGGCGATACTTCCTAAAGCGTGGGCTGATGAATTTCTCCAGTTTTGTCAGTTGAACCAAAAACCCTGCCCTGTGGTTGCCATGGCGGCACAACCCGGTGACACAAACCTTGTCGAAATAGCCCCCGATTTTGACATTCGCACCGACGTGCCTAAGTACCGTATTTGGAAACATGGTGAGCTTGTGGATGAGGTTGCTGACATCTCTAATGTGTGGCGCGATGATCTGGTTACGTTTTTATTAGGCTGTTCATTTAGTTTTGAAGAAGCGTTAATCGCAGACGGCCTAGAAGTGCGTAATATTTCTGAAGGTAAAAACGTGCCTATGTATGACACCAATATTGCGTGTCGAGAAGCGGGTCGCTTCCATGGTAATACGGTGGTGAGTATGCGCCCATTTAAACCTGCCGATGCCATTCGTATGATTCAAATCTGCAGTCGCTTTCCATCGGTGCATGGTGCGCCGATTCATTTTGGTGACCCTGCTGCCATTGGCATTAAAGATATCAACAAACCTGAATACGGTGATGCTGTCACCATTAACGATGGCGAAGTGCCTGTATTTACCGCCTGTGGTGTGACGCCGCAAGCGGCCATCATGGCAGCAAAGCCTGAGTTTTGTATTACACACTCGCCGGGTCACATGGTTGTCACTGATATCCCTAATTCGAAATTGGCTATTTTATAAGGTAGGTGCAATATGAAAATGAATCGCCGCCATATGGCAGCCAAACCACACTCTATAGTTTGCAGTATTACACACTCGCCGGGTCACATGGTTGTCACTGATATCCCTAATTCCAAATTGGCTATTTTATAAGGAGTCATCATGTCGTTGTTATTGAATTGTGATCTTGGTGAAAGTTTTGGCTCTTGGAAAATGGGCATGGACGAAGACGTCTTCCCTCATATTGATCAAGCCAATATTGCCTGTGGTTTCCATGGTGGTGACCCTTTGGTGATGATGAATACGCTGGCCCTTGCAAAAAAACATGGTGTCATGGTAGGTGCACATCCTGCGTACCCTGATCTAGTGGGCTTTGGTCGTCGCTCTATGAATTGCTCGCAAGCTGAGATTATAGGGTTTATGTTGTATCAAATTAGCGCAATGGATGGCATGGCAAAAAGCCAAGGCCTAACTATGGAATACGTGAAACCTCACGGCGCACTGTACAACGATATGATGTCTAAGCCCGCTGTGCGCGACGCCATTATGCAAGCAGTGGCGCAATTTCATCGCCCAATTAAATTAATGTTACAAGCCACAAACGATGCCAGCAGTCATGAACAGGAAGCGGCGGATTTGGGTATCGATGTGTTATTTGAAGCCTTTGCTGATCGTTGTTACGACGACGACGGGAAATTACTCGCGCGCGGTCAACCAGGTGCAGTGCACAATAAAGAAAAAATGTTGGCACAGGTAAAGCAGCTTAATGAGAACGGCACAATAACGTCAGTAAGCGGTAATACGCTTAATATTAAAGCGGATTCGTTGTGCGTTCATGGCGATAACCTAGAAGGTGTGCAAGCCATTGCGCAGATTCGTCAACTGATTCAAGGCTCATAAAATGCGAATTCATGTGGCCGGTGAAAATGCCTTAATGGTGTATTTTGCAGACACGGTAAGCGATGCCACCACTGCACAAATTCAACATGTAGCACAGGGCTTATCTTCCTACTTGGGCGATGTGTTGATTGATCTTGTACCCAGTTACGCCTCTATGTTGGTAGTGTTTGATCCGCTAAAAACCGATCATTTACATGTACGTAAATTGATTCGACATGCGCAGTCACAAACACAAAACACACAAGGTGATTCGCAAGAAAACGTGGTGCGCCTGCCGGTTTATTATGGCCGTGAAACCAGCCCTGATTTATCGCATATTGCGCAAAACGCAGGCTTAACCACACAGCAAGTGATCGAGATTCATCAACAAACTCTGTATCGAGTGTATGCCATTGGCTTTGCACCAGGCTTTGCGTACTTAGGTGAAACCGATACACGCATCGCTACGCCTCGCCTTGCGACACCGCGTAAAAAAGTGCCGAAAGGTGCTGTGGCCATCGCCGATCGTCAAACTGCGGTTTACCCTGCACCCAGCCCGGGTGGTTGGAATTTAATAGGCTGTTGCCCCACACCAATGTTTGACCCTAAAGGCACACCAAGCATGCCGGTAAAAGCGGGTGATGCAGTGCAATTTTATGCAATCGACAAAGAAGAATTCTTGTCTTTAGGTGGCACCTTTGATGTATGGGGGGAAATCGAATGAGCCCGACGATTCAGATTTTAAACCCAGGTATTTTATCCCTGATTCAAGATGCTGGACGTTATGGTCAGCACAGTGTCGGCTTAACCACAGGCGGTCCCATGGACCCGTTGGCGTTCAAGTGGGCCAATCGTCTAGTGGGCAATGATGACAATACCAGTGCAATAGAAACCACCATTGGCGGCTTAAAGTTTAAAGTTAAGGGTGATATCCAGCTGGCTGTGACAGGGGCAGAAGTTGCGGTGAGCGTAAATGGAAAACCGAGACCTCAGTGGCAAACTCTTAACCTAAGCACTCATGATGAACTGGAGCTGGGTTACGCCACGCAAGGTTGTCGAATCTATGTAGCGTTTGCCAGTGGCTTGAATATCGCACCGCAATTCAACAGCACTAGCACCGTTGTGCGTGAAGGCGTTGGCGGTGAAACCGGCAAAGGCCTGCAAACCGGTGACGAACTTGCGCTCAATAGTGAAACCGCTAAAGGTAGCTGCTGGCAGTTGCCTGAAAGCGCGCGCCCTGAGTACCACGACAGTGTCACCTTGCGGTTAATTCCTGGCTATCAAGATCATCATTTTTCTCGTCACCAACAGCGTATGTTCTTCTATCATGAATACAAGGTCAGTGACTTGTGTGATCGCATGGGTTATCGCTTAACCGGGCCATCAATAAAGTGTGATATCGAAGGTATTTTATCCGAAGGCATTTGTTTGGGGGCAGTACAAGTGCCCAAAGACGGTCAGCCCATTGTGTTGATGAATGATCGCCAAACCATCGGCGGTTATCCAAAAATTGGTTCAGTATTGTCATTAGATTTAGCCAAACTTGCGCAATTAACCGCCGGCTGCACCGTGAAGTTTGAACCCATAACCATAGATCATGCCCACAACGAATTGGCCCTTGCGCAATATCGCTATCGCCAACAAGCCCTCGTTGCCGTGACCCCCGAGGAAGTAAAATGAGCCAATTAACCACGGCCATGCAGTTAAGCCTTGATATCGAAAACATGCTGGTAGAGCGCAACTTACGCGGCATGAAAACGGTACAAGGTGCTTTACCACAAGGTTATGTATTACGCGCGGCGCAAATGATGCTCCCCATTCGTGGCACGGTGTTAATCGGCACGGGTTTTCCGGTAGTGGATACCTTTGAAACCGATGGCCCGGTAGGTGCGATTGCCCTATACCAAGCATTTGAAGCCTTAGGTGCTAAGCCCGTTATTGTCTGTGGTGCGCCACTAAGCAAAGAGCTTGCGCAGAAATATCGTGTGCATGAGATTACCGTGGGTCCAAATGCTCAGCGTGACGAAGAGGCCCTGCAAGGCTTAGCGCAATTAGAGCCAGAGCTAATTGTTTCTATTGAACGCCCAGGTCTTGCCGCCGATGGTAAGTACTACAACATGCGCGGCGAAGACATCAGTGCCCGCGCAGCTTGCTTTGATACGTTTTTAATCCATGCAAATTGCCCAACCATTGCTATTGGTGATGGCGGCAATGAAATCGGCATGGGTAATATTCAAGACGCGTTAAAAGGATTAGACATTCAAGCGGCGGCCACAGGTTGTAATGAACTGGTGATCGCCGATGTCTCAAACTGGGCAGCGCTGGGTTTGATTGCCATGTTGGATTGGTTAAGCGGCCAAGATTTGCTGGCAAAACTGGATGCTTTAGCGGTATTAGAATTTTTATCCAAACACGGCAGTGTGGATGGTGTGACCCGAGAAAACACGTTAACCGAAGATGGTTTACCTGCTCAAGACGGCATCGATTTATTAAACCGCTTACGTGTTTTAGTAAGTGACAAAAAATTAGTGAGTCAGTAACGACAACACTGCATATTTATAACGAGGTGCTTTATGAGCATTGTATATTTAAACGATAGTTACATGCCCATGTCTGAGGCAAAAATTTCACCCATGGACCGTGGCTTTTTATTTGGCGACGGCATCTATGAAGTGATTCCTGCCTATGATGGAAAGCTGGTGGGTTTTGGTCCACATATTGATCGCATGAACCAAGGCCTGGAATTAATTGGTATCGATTTTAAATGGAATCATGATCAATGGCGCGCAGTGTGTGAACAATTAATTGAAAAAAACGAAGGTGATAACCTTGGTATTTATTTACACGTAAGTCGTGGTGCGGATACCAAGCGTTTTCATGCATACCCAGAAAATGTCGCGCCCACTGTCTTTGCTTACGCGTTTGAAATTCCACCGGCGAACGTGCCAGACAAAGCAAAAGCGAAAGGTTATAAAGTGGCCACGACACAAGACATGCGCTGGCAGCGTTGTAATATTAAATCCACCGCCTTGCTTGGCAACGTGATGCATTTCCAATTTGGTTATGCGCAAGGTTACAACGAAACCCTATTGTATAACGCAAAAAATGAATTAACCGAAGCCGGTGCATGTAATGCCTATATCGTTAAAGACGGTGTGGTGATTACACCGCCATTGGATAATCAAATTCTACCGGGTATTACCCGTTTGATGTTGTTAGAAATACTCAGTAAATATAGCGATATCAAAGTAGAAGAGCGCATTGTTACCATGGATGAAGTGTTCAATGCCGACGAAGTGTGGATTACCAGCTCATCAAAAGAAATCGCAGCGGTGATTGAAATTGATGGTAAGCCAGTTGGTAATGGTGAAGTGGGGGATGTGTGGCTAGCCGCACAAACTCAGTACACCGCACACAAATTTGAGTTTTAATTAGCTCAATACCTACCAAGTAAGTTAGTTTTCATACGCCCAAAAAAGCCCGCCTTTAAAATTAAAGGCGGGCTTTTTATTTATATTTTAAATCGATTAAACGTTGTAAAAGAAATAAGGTGAGATTGGCTTAAATTTAAATCTAGTTTGTATTTATTTATACGGATTAGCATCGTCCGGGTTTTCTTGGGTTTTAAAGCGTTTATGCAACCAAAGGTATTGTGCAGGGTAGCGGCGAATCGCACCTTCTAACCATTCGTTATAGGCTTTTGCATCTTGCTCTTCATCGCCAGTTTCAGGCAGGGCTTCATAAAACTCTAAAATGTATTCTTGGCAGTCCTGCTTACGGTGGTAGCTATAAGGCACAATACGAGCGTTACCGCTTTTGCTTAAAAATGTTAGACCAGAAATCGTCGATGTACGGCGGCCAAATAGTGGTGCAAACACAGCGTATTTACGTCCGTAATCTTGATCCGGTGCATACCAAAGGGCTTTACCTCGATTCAAACAATCAATGAAACCTTTAACATTTTTTTTATGGTAGGCATGAGTCACATAACGGTAGCGGCCACCCATAATAATGGCGTTCATGAGTTTGTTATCAAGAGGGCGATAGGTCACATTCATTTCGGTGATCAAACTGGTCAGTGCACCAGCTAAATCTAAAATACTAAAATGTGCGCCAGCTAATACAACGCCTTGACCGTTATCTAAGTACTTATCTAAATGCTCTTTACCACGCACATCAAGGGTAGGTTTAAAACGTTTAAAATTTCCGAACCAAGAGGTTGCACTGTCTAAGTAGCCTTGCATGTTTTCATGGAAAATATCTTTTACCAGTGCGTCTTTTTCTTTGCGGGTTAAGTCGGGAAAACAAATGTCCACATTCACCTGTACCACATGGCGACGGCCTTTGGCTAAGTTATATGCAAGCCATGCCAGACCTTTACTGATTTTCCACTGCACCTTAAACGGCATGAGTTGGCTGATGAATAGAAATGCAATAAATAACCATACGCCCCAATATTTAGGCTTAAGAAACTCTATTCGCAGTAAGCGTGTATCTTCAATATGTTCAGGATTTTTTGTTTTTTTCATTTTTCTGGGCACTGTTTAAAAGACGCCATGGCACCTTAATTTAAATGAAGTTCGCAGACGAGACGATATTGAAATGTGACGTATGTTCGTCTGCGTAATGTAATTAACTATGGGCTTTAATGCTGTTAATTATGTTGGTGGTGCTGCAGCCGTCTTCAAAATTCAACACCTGAACTTGCCCACCATTTTCGATGACTTCTTTACCGCCGGCGATGTCTTCGATTTTATAATCGCCGCCTTTTACTAGAATGCTGGGTAACAACTTAGCTATTAAGCGTTGCGGCGTGTCTTCACTGAAGGGCACCACGTAGTCGACACTTTCTAAACCGGCTAAAACATCCATGCGGTGGCTGGTTGGGTTAATAGGGCGACCTTCACCCTTTAAGCGACGAACGGAGTCATCAGAATTCACCGCCACAATTAATTTGTCGCCCAGCTTTTTCGCATTTTTTAAATAACTCACATGGCCTGGGTGCAAAATATCAAAGCAACCATTGGTCATGACCAGGGTTTCCCCTTGGGCTTTGGCATCGTTGATGATTTCAAGCAGCGCATCTTCATCCATGATACCGCCATGAGCAATTTCATCGGCTTTGGCTTCACGGCGCAATTCGGCAAGGCTCACTGTGGCGGTACCAAGTTTCGCTACCACTAGAGCGGCCGCTGTATTGGCAAGAGCCGTAGCTTCGGCCAGAGGGCTGCCTGCGGCGAAGGCGGCGGCCAAGACGCTGATGACAGTGTCGCCAGCGCCGGTGACGTCATACACTTCACGGGCGGTGGCTGCTAGGTGCACCGGTTGCTCGCCTTTTTGAAATAACGTCATGCCTTTTTCGCTGCGAGTCACCAATAGAGCATCAAGCCCTACGGTATTTAATAATTCAAAACCCTTGCTTAATAGTTCGGCTTCATCTTTACAGTGGCCAACCACTTGCTCGAACTCACTCATGTTGGGGGTGATCAGGGTGGCGCCTGAGTAACGTTTGAAGTCGCTGCCTTTTGGATCGATGAAGATGGGCTTGCATGCTTCCTTAGCTGCGCTAATGAAGGCTTCGATATTGTGTAGCGCGCCTTTACCGTAGTCACTGAGTATTACAACATCGCACTCATTGAGCTGCTGTTGATAGTTTTCAAACATGCCGGAGTTATCGGCATCAGCGAAGGACTCTTCAAAATCTAACCGGATCAGCTGTTGATGACGGCTTAATACACGCAGTTTGGTGATCGTAGGGTGGGTTGCAATAGGGGTGAACTGGGTTTTGATATTGTGATGGCCCAGTGTGGCCGACAGCACCTGAGCATTTTCGTCATTGCCCACCAAGCCCAATACACGGGTTTGAGCCGTCAGGCTGGCAATGTTGAGGGCCACGTTACCGGCACCACCTGCGCGGTCTTCAATGTCACTGACTTTTACCACAGGCACAGGTGCCTCTGGCGAAATACGTGAAGTTGGGCCGCTCCAATAGCGATCTAACATCACGTCCCCAACCACTAAGATACGGGCGTTGGCAAAGTTAGGAATACGCAAAGTCATGAATAGAAAACCAAATTATTTTATTAGCCGGCTATGTTAGCACAAGCGCGAGAGCGCGGCAGTGCCCTGTGCATCAGATATTGATGGGTTTTGAGTCATAGGGGTAATCATGGTTCGGTGATGTTAGAATACGGCACGTTTCAATGGTATACGATCACTCATGGCCAGATTCCTTTACTCCTGTTTGTTAAGTGTGTTGACCCCTTTTATTGTGCTACGCATGTTTATGCGCGCACGTAAGTCACCCGCCTATGCCCAGCGCTGGTGGCAACGTTTTGGTGTATTTAAGGGGCCAAAGCAGACAAATGGTAAACAAGGGGGCATTTGGTTTCATACGGTGAGTGTCGGTGAGTTCATTGCCGCGATTCCCTTGATTGAGCAAACTTTGCAAGCCTATCCTGATGAGCTCATTACCATTACTACCACCACGCCAACCGGCAGCGAGCAAGTGCAAAAACGCTTTGCACAAAAGCTCGGTAAGCAGGTGTTTCATGTGTATCTACCCTATGACTTACCTTGGTTTTTATTTGGCTTTTTGCGCAAAGTGCGACCTAAACTTTTAATGATTTTAGAAACAGAGCTTTGGCCTAATCTGATTCACTGCAGTAAGAAAGCCGGCTGCAAAGTTTTGGTGGTGAATGCGCGTTTAAGTGAAAAAAGCGCAAAAGGCTATGCCAAGGTATCCACTTTAGCGGCGCAAATGTTAAATACTCTGGATGGTTTAGCGGTACAAAATCAAACCGATGCACAACGCTTTACTCAGCTAGGTATGCCCCAGTGCGCTATGCAGGTGACGGGCAGTATTAAATTTGATTTAACCATATCCCCTGAATTACTCAATCAAGGTCAGGCGTTAAAACACAGTTGGGGAGTTAAGCGTCATGTCTTAATTGTTGCCAGTACGCACAAGGGTGAAGATGAGGTGGCCCTAGACGGTTTTAGTGCCTTACTTAAACAAGACCCTGAGCTGTTGATGATATTGGTACCGCGCCACCCAGAGCGCTTCAATGATGTGGCGAGCCTTGTGCAGCAGCGCGGTTTACGTTTGAGCCGACGCAGTTTGCTTGATGCTCATGAGCAAACTCAGGTGTTATTGGTAGATGCCATGGGCGAGCTCATGGCGTTTTTAGCGGCCAGTGATGTGTGTTTGATGGGCGGCAGTTTTGTTGAGAACGGTGGGCACAATCCCTTGGAGCCGGCTGCTCTTGGTGTGCCCGTGATCATGGGAGATAGCCAATTTAACTTCGCATTAATCTGTCAGCAATTGCAGCAGGCAGGTGGATTAATAACGGCCAGCCCTGAAGATTGGTCAAACATTGCCGCTCAATGGCTAGAAGATGGCCAGCTCAGGCAACAAAAAGGGCTGGCTGCTAAGGGTGTGGTAGAGGCAAATCGAGGCGCTAAACAAAAGGTCTTTGAGTGGTTACAGCAATTATTTGAAGCGAGTTAACCGGCGTAGCGTATTGGATTATCTATGCCAGCTTAAACAAAAAAGCCCAAACCAAGCGTTTGGGCTTTTTTGTTTCATTATTGATGGACCTTAAATGGAACTACTTGAACGCTTAGTAACCCTTGGTGGTGTAGTCGATTTTAAAGTCGATATGTTCTACCCGTGATACACCAGTTTCAATGGTGCCGTCATCGTTGAGTTCAATCCAGCGGTAACCTGGGCCTTCTTTATCCACATCAAAATCGCTGGATTCAGGGGTAAACTGCACACAGGTAGAGGGCGTGGATATAAAGCGCACTCCCTCCACCATATTGTCGCTATCTTGGTGAACGTGTCCCCAAAGAACAACGCGAACATTGTCATATTTGGCGATGATGTCTAATAAGGCTTGGCTGTTGCGAATTTGCTGGGTATCGAGCCATTTACAACCCATGGGTTTGGGATGGTGATGCATGGTAATAAGAGTATGAGTGCTAGAGTCTGCCTCGAGGGCTGATTCGAGCATGTCGAGCTGGCCTTGGCTGAAGTTACCAAAGACGCTGCCGGGTACCTGGCTATCCATGAGGATGAACTGCCAGTTTCCTTTTTTGATTACCGGCAGCATCTCTTTGTTTTCGCTCACCACTTCTAACATATTGGGGCGATAATCGTGATTACCTGGAATCCAGAACTGCTCTTTGCCGTCTTTATCGAGCAAATCTTTTAAGTACTGGTAGGACTCAATACTGCCGTCTTGACTTAAATCCCCAGTGCATAGGTAAAAGTCATAGTTATCTTGCTCACTATGAATCTTATCCATGACAGCTTCAAGGCTGGCCTGGGTATCCATACCGAGTAGTTTGCCCTCATCAGTGGCAAACAAATGGCAGTCAGTAATCTGTATAAATTTTTGCATGACTATGTCGGTCCGTACCCATCCGTAGGCGTCAAGAACATGAATTCAGCGCACTATAATGTTATTAGCTTAGTCACTTCCAGTGTCGGAGTCACATTTTAAAGGCTTAGGCTGGAAATTTAATTCAATATCCGCTTCCCCATGTTGCAGGCAATGCTCTAACCAGTCCGCTAAAAACTGGTTTATTTGATGTTTTTCATCTGGGTGGCGCATTTGCGGATTGGGGTAGTGATACACCCCATTAAAGCGGTGGTGGTGGTCAAATACAACCACTTCTGCCATACGCACGTCATGATAGAGGCGCACGTCCATATGAGGGGGTTGCAAAAAGTCATGCAGTTCGCTGACTTGCTCAATGGCAATGGTCAGGGTGTAAGGAAACTGTTCGGTAATGCTAAAGCGAATCCCTGTGCGCTGGCCAACCCCGCCGGTAATGGTGAATTCTCGGCCTGTACCGCTGTCCATTTCGGGCAGCAAGGTAAGTAAGCGCATGTAATTGCTTTCACATACCTTGGCAAAGTTGGTTAGGTCGGGCACATAGTGCTTGGCCATTATAGGGGTATCCCTGATTTATGAATGGGCCTGTTTGAGCAATCTTAACTCTAGCCACTGAAGCGCAATAATGGTCGCGGCGTTGCTGATTATACCAGAGCGCACCGCCTCAAAGGCATCGCTCGATGAGATCTTGGTGATCTTGATATCTTCAGACTCATCTTCTACCCCGTGCACGCCTTCAATGGTTGAGCTATCCACATGGGCCATAAAGATATGCAAGACCTCATCACAGCCACCGGAACTGGATAGGTAGCGGCTAACGGGGATAACATGGTCAATCTTGGCGCCGCTTTCTTCTTCTGCCTCTTTGATAGCAACCGCTTGGGGTGTCATGCCTTGCTCGATCATGCCGGCGACAATCTCGAATTGCCAAGGTGAGTCTTTTTCAATGGCACCAATTCGAATTTGTTCGGTCAATACTACCTTGTCCAATGTTGGATCATAGAGCAAAACAGCGGCTGCATCGCCTCGCTGAAATAACTCGCGGCTGATGCTTGGCCCCCACTGCCCATTGAACAACTTATGCTGCAGTGTGAGTTTAGTCATACGAAAAAATCCGTCATAACAGATCTCTTCGTCATGCACTTTTACGTCATCTTTAGTGTAGGTTGGCTTTAACATAGTGATAATTTTATATTTAACTCGGTCTTTGTATTCGATTTTGCAACAATATGTTGGTTTAGGTGTTTCTAATGTATGGTTCCAAGATGGCCAATAAGTGTTTAGAATCCGTGCAACTTCAGTTCTTCTACAGGAAGCAACCATGAAAAAATTGGCATTAGCCCTTTTTGCCTTAGGCGCCACAGTAACATCACAGGCGGCCGATCTTAAAAATGTTTTTGAGCAAGCCCTTGCCAATGACCCACAGCTGGCCGCGGAAGTGGCGCTAGCCGATGCTAACGCACAAAGCGAAGGCTTGGCGCGTCAGGCTATTTTACCCACTGTAACCTTGAATGCTGATATTGGTTCATCCAATGTGGAAGTGGGTGATAACCCAGAGCAAGAGTTCGATACAACCACCTATAGCTTGCAGGCCACGCAAACATTAATTGCACCAGAAAGCTGGTATAGCTATGGCGCGGCATCGGCTGCCACCGCCAGTGCGGAAATTGAACGTCGTAAGGCTGAGCAAAGCTTAGTTGTCCGTATTAGTGAAGCCTATTTCAATGTGCTGCGTGCCAATGCCGGTTTAGCATCAGCGAAAGCACAAGAAGCCGCGGTGAAGCGTCAACTTGAGCAAACCCAGCAGCGCTTTAAAGTAGGCTTAATAGCCATTACCGAAGTGCACGAAGCGCAAGCTATCTATGACGGTGCCACGGTTGAATTGATTGCCGCAGAAAGCCAATTAGATATTGCCTATGAATCCCTTGCCTTATTAACGGGTGAGCGTTATGACCGCATTAACCCATTAAAAGAAGATATCCCGTTAACGGGTCCTATTCCTGCTGACCGTACGCTTTGGGAGCAAAAAGCTTTAGGGCAAAACCTAGACGTATTAATTGCAGAAAAATCTCAATTATCGGCCGAGCGTAACCACAAATCTAAAATCTCGGGGCACCTTCCTACTGTGAATTTGGTTGGTCGATACACCTCGACTGATCAATTAAGTACCGCCAACCCTGACCAAGATGATATCACCTCTACTTATGTGGGGATTCAAGATGATATCACCTCTACTTATGTGGGGATTAATGTCAGC